>Ga0222644_1000007_pt1 | contig 241956 bp, 203 predicted proteins | sample AntAcemetagen291_FD_179800 | JGI IMG/M metagenome (GOLD analysis project Ga0222644, IMG submission 179800) | Saline water microbial communities from Ace Lake, Antarctica - #291 | ecosystem: Environmental > Aquatic > Non-marine Saline and Alkaline > Saline | place: Antarctica: Ace Lake...
GTATCTGCTAAAGTGGGCTGTTTCTGTAGTTTCATATAATAAAAATAAGACTTAACTATCTATATAACAAATAATTAAACCTTTTTTAATTGCTGATTTATAAAGGTTTTACCTTGCAACGGTCTTAAACAGTCCATTTGTGCTGCTCTAACATTTCCATACTTTTTATAAGGCGCACTTGATTGATAAATTGACTTGCAGAAAGCCGGGTATGCTTTTTTATTTTCCTGAGTAAATTAGAACGGCTCATATTCATGATTTCTGCCAGTCCAGAAACTCCGAATTGTTCATTGGAGATATTCTCCAGTACAATCGCTTCTACTATGATAATGAAGTCTGATCTAATAAGAGGTGTATTCGACATGCCGTTTTTTGCTTCTGCTAAATTAGAGAAATTTATACAAATAGATTTTATAAGGGTACTGACCTAATATCATTCAGGTATGCTTTTGCGTCATAATTTATATCCTTGCTCCATAATTTTCACTCCCTATTCAAAACTTGATACTTATTGCTGCATAGCTCATAGGAGCGGCCTACAAACATATCTCATCTTTGTACTGACAAAAAAATCAATATTAAACATTAAATCTAAAATTATGAAAGTACACAAAATTATCTCTCGTAAAACGCTATACAGCTTATCTATTATGATTGTTTTACTTACAAGTGCCTGTAATCAATCCGGTAATAATAAAGCTAAATTAGAAAATGATTCTAATGCTCCGTCTATGGCAGCTACACCAAAAATTGACCTTCAAACAGCTATAATATCCGACAACCTCGAAATGGTTGAACAACATATGGAAGCAGGAACTGATATCAATAGGAAAGACGCAATGAGTGGAGCGACCCCGTTAACCTCTGCAGCGACCTTTGGAAAAACAGCTATTGTTAAAATGTTAATTGATGCTAATGCAGATTTAAGCGTTAAAAATAATGATGGCGCCACAGCCTTGCACGTTGCTGCATTCTTTTGTCGGGTTGAAATTGTGCAGCTGCTTATTGATGCGAATGCAGATAAAACAATACATAATAATTTTGGTGCAACACCGAGGGAAAGTGTAATGGGACCATTCGCAGATGTAAAACCTTTTTATGAAATGCTTCAACAACAATTAGGACCATTTGGTTTGAACTTTGATTTAAAAGACATAGAAAAAATGCGTCCTGTGATTGCCATGATGCTACAATAGTTTGAGCCTGAATTTATGAACAAAAGCTAATTAATTTTAAATAGTACTATAATGACATCAGAAAGAAGACACGATATCGATTGGTTGCGGGTAATTGCGATTGGCTTATTACTAATATATCACATCGCTATTATTTTTCAACCATGGGCTATGTTTATTGGATTTATAAGAAGTGACGAAGCCCTTGAGGCTCTATGGACACCTATGACCATGCTCAACGTTTGGAGAATTCCGCTTTTATTCTTTGTATCAGGAATGGGCCTCTATTTCGCCATGAGAAAACGAAACTGGAAACAATTGCTTCTGGAGCGCACAAAACGAATTTTGTTGCCCTTCGCTTTTGGAATAGTGGCCATTACGCCTTTGCATCTATTTATTTTTCAGAAATACTATCATATGCCTTTGGGCTATTATCCACATCAAGGCCATTTATGGTTTCTAGGAAATATCTTTGTTTACGTATTTTTGCTTATTCCACTTTATTACTATCTGAAAAAGCACGAGAACGGTAACATTAAAAGAGTGCTATCAGCTATAATAAGTCATCCCGGCGGCCCCTTGTTGATATCCCTGTTTTTTGTCCTTGAGGTTGTGTTGGTAAAGCCCCAGTTGTTTGCTTTGTATGCCCAGACTTGGCATGGCTTCTTTAACGGGTTTTTGGCTTTCTTTTTCGGTTTTCTTTTAGTGTATAGTGGTACATCTTTTTGGCAAACCGTTTTGAAATGGCGCTGCTTGTATGCTGGTTTAGCGATCATTCTGTATGGGATTAGATACGCAGTATTTGGAACTGAGGCACCTGGGTATCTCATGGCTATTGAATGTAATTGCTGGATATTTGGAATTTTCGGCTTTGGTTATAAGTACCTAAACAAACCCAGTAAAACCTTAAACTACTTAAGCAAGGCGGCATATCCTGTCTACATTATTCACATGTTTGTATTATATGCAGCTGCCTTATTCATACTGCCATTAGAACTACCCATTATGCTGAAGTTTTTAGCTATTGTAAGTTTTACCGGTTTAGTCTGCTACCTCATTTATGAATTCATCATTAAGAGGCTTGGTTTCTTAAGAGCTTTCTTTGGACTGAAATGGGAATTCAACAAAATAGCATACAATGGCACATCTAAAAAAAAAGAGTTGAACATAAAAAGGCCGCCAGATGCAGTACTTCAAAAATTATCTACAAAGGATAATTAGACTGAAACAGGTGTTTACCCTAAAATCAATAAAGTAAAATCACTGTGTTTTTTCGTATCTTATTGTTTTTAAATCTATTAATGTAATGCGTTCAATTATTACGCTTATGAATTACATAAAAATAACTGCTGTAGTATGTATAATTTTGGCATTAGCTTTTGGCATTTATTCCTTTTTAAGAATAGAATTTCCAATAGGTACAGAAGCGTATTTCACCAAAGATTATTATCGTCAATTCGCTTATTTTGCTGCATGTGCGGAGCTTTTGATTGCGGAGAATTTTATTTTAATAGACCTAGAAAATTCCTTTTTGCATCAGCCCTATTTGGATGTACTGTTTTATTAAAAATCATTTTTAATGTATTCGGAATTTTTCCGAGTGTGCTGCCGATTTATGCAACCGTTCTTTTTCTCAGCTGTGCTCTACGGTCTTGGTGTTTAATTCCTATGGATACTTTTAGGCATGATTGGATTTCAATTATAGGTGCCATAAGGAGTTATATCCTCAATAATAGGACACGCTATTTTTTAATATTAGAAAAAATGAGGTTGCCAAAACATTCTGTTTTTTAAATAGAAAACGATTAAACATCAGCGAGTAATTTTAAAATTGAGAGGTTTGGATTTTGAGAGCGCTGTAATTCCAGAAACTAGCATTAATAGTTTCATTTTCATAACATTAATAAGTCAGTAAAGCGGGAAGAATTAGTAAATAGCCTAACCTATGATAAAGATTTTTAGACCTATTAGAAAAGAACTTATAAAACGAAATAAGTTTGAAAGGTATCTAGCCTATGCCTTTGGAGAAGTAATTCTCGTAATTATTGGAATCCTTATTGCAATAGCAATTAACGAGCAATCGAAAATCAAAAAGAATTTAGAGTTGCGTGATGTGTACATTATTCAGTTAAATAGTGAAGCAGATCGCAACCAAAAAGAGCTAACTTCCCTTAAAAATGAAGCAACTGAAATGCTTAAAGAGCTGGATACCTTGTTTCAATTATTAGATAGCAAAGCATACGACAACCCAAAATTATCATTAAAATCATTCGTGCTCATTGCGTCTAATAAATTTCACCCAATAATGATAACCTATGAAAACTTAAAGTTTTCTGGAGATTTAAAATTGTTTGACAATTTAAACTTGCGTAATTCTATATCTGAAACATACGAAACATTCTACCCTATAAAAAGATACGAATCTTTAGATCAAGAAGCAGTCGCAGCATTTTACGAGAATTTTCTGATGCCAAAAGTAAGGTTTAAGCATATGGGCATGTCGTCAGAAAATTATGGAAAAGAGATTTATTTTGAAAATATGGTTTTATCGAGAATGGTTACCATAAGACAAAATCGAGAGGCTTACACCAATTCAATTACATCCTTAAAGAAATTAAAAAACACATTTGCCAAATCACAAAATAATAATTAGAACCAACTGCCATAAAATTATCTGTCCTGAAGAAACAAATACAACAAATGCTCAGAATAGTATTTATTATTGCTAGTACAACCTCTTTGTTCTTCGTACCCTAGATTATAGTAAAGACTTGGATATTAACACTGTCCGATACGGTTCAAGAAGAGGTAAATAATGCTATGGGTTATGGGTTTGACAGTATTATTGTTGATCTTGATGAGGCGGGCAAGCCACCATAATTTTATACAAGCAGGCTGGCATGACCGAAATATGAAAACACCTACTCATCCACACGCCTTATTCAAGATTAGGAGTATAACCAAGTTATATGTTGCTGTCGCTGCTGCTAAATTAATTAAAGACAAACGTTTGTCTCTGGATACAACGCTCCCTGTTTACTTTCCAGAGCTTGTTGTAAGAATAGAAAACGCTGATAAAATCACCTTGCAAATGATGTTGCATCATCGCAGCGGGGTTCCTAATTTTATGGACCATCCTAATTATTGGCAAAACCCGCCAAAAAACAAGCAGGAAAAACTTGAATATGCACTGGATCTGCCTGCAAACTTTGATCGAGATAAAGATTATGGTTATTCAAATACTAATTATGTGTTGATTTCTGACCTCATTGATAAGGTACTGGGCTATAGCCATCAACAATATATCAAAGAAGAAATATTGATACCACTCCAACTCGTCAATACGTTCTGATCGATTAATGAAGTGAACCTAGAAGATGTAATGAGCGGGTATTACGTGGGTATTGAAGCCGATATGAAGACAGAGAATTCCGGTTTAATGATCGCTACAGCACAAGATGTCGGTATATTCTTAAGGGCATTAAACGATGGTTCTATTTTTAATGAAGGTGAACAAGAAATCTATTCTTCCATTTATGAATACGAACATGGAGGTCTGGTTCGTGGCTATCAAAGTCTTGCAAAATACCACGAAGACATGCACACCGTTGTTATCCAATTTATAAACACGACTAATTTTGATGGCTACAATTGGAATTTATCAGAAATCGTTATTAACCGCATTGCAAAAATACATGCCCAGACGCAACCATTCAAGAGAATCTGCATCTTTATAGAAACCAATCCAATGAAAAATATTTTTTTACTTCTCAGCTTATTTCTCACTTTATCAGCTTGTACCGATTGTGATGATGACACGCCTGTATCTGAATCAGACATTGTTGGAAACTGGGAACTGGTAGCTGTTCTTTCAGACCCAGGAAATGGCAGTGGTACTTTTCAACCAGCAACTGGTAAAACACTTCAATTTACCGCTCAAGGCGCAGTCAATTGTAACATCAGTTTCTGTTTCGGTAGTCTTACCCAGGCAACAACAACAGGAACTTATAACGTTGCTGCCACTTCTATAGATGTTGAAAATTGTACAGGTACTTACAGCTTTAACGGTACATTTCTTGAGGTGTCACATTTTTGTATCGAGCCTTGTGGGGAACGTTATGTAAGAATCAACTAGTCTTTGCGGTACTGAGCCGTTTGCTCAAATACATGGTCTAAAATATCAATATCCACTTGCTCTAATGAAAGACCACGACGTTTCATAACAACATCTGCCACTTCATAAGCTTTGTTTGTTTTGTACGTCATATTGCCTTGTGGTCCACCCCAATTAAAAGAGGGAATAAAATTACGTGGAAAACCAGCGCCGTAAATATTAGCGCTCACTCCTATGACTGTTCCTGTATTGAACATGGTGTTGATACCACACTTAGAATGATCGCCCATCATAAGCCCGCAGAATTGTAATCCTGTTTTTGCAAAACGGCCGGTTTCATAATTCCAAAGTTTTACTTCAGTATAGTTGTTTTTGAGGTTGCTAGTATTAGTGTCAGCTCCTAGATTACACCATTCTCCTAAGACAGAATTACCTAAGAATCCATCGTGTCCTTTATTGGAATAGCCAAAAATCACAGAGTTATTCACCTCTCCACCTATTTTAGAATGGGGTCCAACTGTTGTAGGTCCATAAATTTTAGTTCCTAATTTGGTCGTACTGTGTTCACATAACGCAAAAGCACCGCGTATGATAGACCCTTCCATAACTTCAGCATGCTTGCCTATATATATGGAGCCTGTAGAAGCGTTTAAGGTTGCAAATTGAAGTGTGGCATCTTCTTCTATAAAAATACGATCTTCATTGATATAATTCACGCTTTTAGGAATAGGCTGGCTTTTTCTTCCTTTGGTTATTAAATCAAAATCGGCTTCCAGTGCTTTTCCATTCTTTGAAAAGATATCCCAAGTAAAATCGATTCCGTCTACTTCTTCCTCTAAAAAAACTACTTGTTCTAGTTCTATAGCAGGTGTATGAAGGTCCTTGACTCTATATGCTACCATGTTATTACCAGCGAGCAATTTTTGTTGCGGTTTTAACTCCTTTATAGCCTTGCATAAAGCTGCGGTTGCAAATACACTTCCAGCGATAACGAGATTATCCTCCGTTGTTACTAATGGATATTTAGTTTGTAAATAATCTTCTGTCTGAAAACTTACTGTTGTTCCGAGCTGCCTTTCCCATTTCTCCCGTAAAGTTAAAATACCACAACGTATCTCACATGCAGGTCGTGTATAAGTAAAAGGCAATAAAGTCTGGTGCTTATTAAAGTCGGCTAGGATAAAGTTCATAGTTCTAGATTCTTTTCTAAGTTCAAAGGTCGTAAAACTATTTCCATTTTGAAATTTACTTGGAAATAATTATAACATTTATAATTGTAAAGAAAATATTTAATGGAGTGAATGAGCGGTGTCCCGATAGCCATTAGGATCAAGTCTTTGAGACTTTTATCAAAATTCTCAAAACATAAAATCTATATTCCAGTCTTCTGCATAAAAGTAGGTCATCGGTCTGCAGCAAGTCTAGAGAGCAGCGATAAAAAAGCCTGTATGTTGTCAAAGTATTCATCGTGATTCTATATAAACACCACGCAGCGCTATTCCCTAGATAAATTACTAAATTAGCCGCATGCAAAAAAACCGATCGCTTCTTATTGCCATAGGATTGCTAATGCTACAAGTTACTTTGTATTACTGCCTGCGTTATTTTCCAGCAACCGTAGAATCCCTATACAGCACGGGCATTTATCCCTACATCGCAAAAGGGATGAGATTTGGACTGGGCTGGATTCCGTTTTCTTTTGGAGATGTCGTGTATTCTGTGGCTATTGTAATGCTTATAAGATGGCTGTGGTTGAGTAAGAGTGATTTGGTCTCGCTTTCGCGAAAGCGGTACACGCAACTATTCCTTTCCTTAAATATAATTATCGCATTATTTCACTGCATGTGGGGTTTTAATTACTACAGACAACCTTTGCATAAAGTGCTAAAATTAGATAAAGAATACACCAATATAGAGTTAAAAACAGTGGTGCATCAATTGATTTTAACTTCTAATAAATTACATGAGCAATTACAAAAAACAGACTCGCTTCCTGTGTTATTTAATCGATCGCAATCAGAATTATTTGACCTTGCTCCTAGTGCGTTTGAAAATATGGATTCTATTTATCCAGCGCTGGATTATGGAAATGCAAGTGTTAAAGAATCGCTGCTCACCATGCCGCTATCGTATATGGGTTACAGCGGCTATTTGAATCCGCTGACTGGCGAGGCGCAAACTAATGCGTGGATCAACAATTATAAAACTCCCGTACTTACGTTACATGAAATGGCGCATCAGTTAGGGTTTGCAAAAGAGAATGAAGCCAATTTTATCGCCATCATCGCAGGAATGAATCACGACGATATATACTTCCAATACAGCGCCAGTATTTTTGCCTTGCGGTATTGCCTTAATGATTTATACCGCAGCGATTTAAAATCTTATGAAGAAATAAGCCCCATGATACGAGGCGGGATCTTTAAGAATTATAAAGAACAAAGTGACTTCTGGGTGCCATATGAAGGAGTTATAGAAGATGTTTCTCAGGTTACTTATAATGCTTATCTTAAAGCAAACAACCAGCCAGATGGTATGAAAACCTATAGTTACGTTGTGGCTTTACTTGTGAACTACTATAAATAAATTTGCTTTTTTTAAGAATTCTTTGTGAAGTGAATTGGTCTGTGTATGTACCTTTAGAAACTAAACTTTATTTCATGAAAATAATATGTACCCTCTTGTTTTTGGCCTGTTTATCCCTGCAAGCACAAGAGTATTTTCCAAACAATGATGACATAAGCGCGGTAAGCAATGTCACCCGTGCGATAACTAATGCCACCATCATTACCAGTCCTGGACAGGTGATAACAAATGGAACCATCATCATCAAAAATGGTAACATAGAAGCTATAGGCAGCGGTATTGCTATTCCTAAAAATGCAGTCGTAGAAGATGCCACGGGAAATTACATTTATCCCTCTTTTATAGAATCCTATGGGGATCTTGCTATGGAAACTCCTAAACGAGCCTCCAGTACTGGATCTGCGCAGTATGATGAAGGTCGCAAAGGATATTACTGGAACGATCACATCAGACCTGAACAACGTGCCATGGATCATTTCGAGTATGATAAAAAAGAAGCCAAAAAATATGTAGATGCTGGTTTTGGAACCGTACAAACCCATTTTCACGATGGTATTGCTCGTGGAAACGGTATGTTGATCGCTCTAGACAATAATGGAACCGATGCAGATCGCATTCTCAAACAAGAAAGTGGAAATTTCTTTTCACTAAGTAAAAGCCGTCAATCCAGACAGAGTTACCCTACTTCTATGATGGGTGCGCTGGCATTATTACGTCAGACTCATTTTGATGCAGACTGGTACGCACAAGGGCATTCTAAATCAAAAGACCTTTCTATTGAAGCGCTCAATGCAAAGAAAAACTTAGTCCAGATTATGGAAGCTGGAGATAAAAAAAATATTCTTAGAGTAGATAAATTAGGAGATCGCATAGGAAAGCAATTTGTTATTGTAGGTGGAGAAGACGCTTATGAAATGATAGCCGATATAAAAGCTACTAACGCGGCACTTATTGTGCCTCTTAATTTTCCAGATGCTTATGATGTTTCTAATCCTAGCTTAGAATGGTTTGTAAACTTGGGTGATATGAGAGAATGGAAACAAGCTCCAGGAAACTTAATGATGCTGTCTAAAGCTGGAATCACGTTTGCTATTACTACTAAAGACCTCAAATCTCCTGCAGATTTAATGAAAAAGCTACAGGTAGCTATGCAATACGGTCTAACAGAAGACCAAGCGCTAGCTGCACTGACCACTACTCCAGCAAGTATCCTTAAAGTGACCGATATGGTAGGAACTCTTGAAAAAGGAAAACTAGCCAATTTTATAATGACCTCTGGGAAGTTGTTTGAAAAAGATACAGAAATCTATGAAAACTGGGTTAAAGGTTCCAAACATATTTTAAAGGAAAGAAATAAAAAGAACATCGACGGTTCTTATGTGGCTGCTTTAAATGGTTTGAAGTATGACATAAGCATCAAAAGTAAAGGCAAAAAGTCTACCGTGAAAATAGACAGCATTACTTTAGGATCAAAAATCACGTATGATGGTGACTGGATCAATATCGTAACCACTCAAGAGGATACTGTTAATAAAACGTACACTCGTTTTTTGGCCACACCACAGAACGATGATTTAAAAGGAACAGCTTACTTACCTGACGGACAAGAAATAGCGTTTACGGCATTTAAAAATACAACCGACTCAAAAGACGATAAGGAAGATGAGAAGGAGGATGAAAAGGAAGGCAATGACAAAACCATAAAAGAAATGGGACGGATGACCTATCCTAATATAGGATATGGTAGTGAAACCAAACCTATAGAAGAAACAGTTTTGTATCGCAACGCAACGGTCTGGACTAATGAAAACGATGGAATACTTAAAAACACAGACGTTTTAGTAAAAGACGGTAAAATATCGAAGATCGGTAAAAACCTTAGTGCTGGAAGTGCTAGAATAGTAGATGCAACAGGGAAGCATTTAACCACAGGTATTGTAGATGAACACAGTCACATCGCTATTGATAATGGTGTTAACGAAGCTGGGCACAACTCTACCGCAGAGGTAACGATTGAAGATGTCGTAGATCACGAAGACATCAATATCTATAGAGATCTTGCAGGTGGCGTGACCACATCGCAATTACTTCATGGAAGTGCTAACCCTATAGGTGGTCGTAGTGCGATCATTAAATTAAAATGGGGCTACAAAGCAGATGAGATGATTTATAACGACTCTCCTAAATTTATCAAATTTGCTTTAGGAGAAAATGTAAAACAATCTCGTTATGAAAATGGAGTGCGTTTTCCTCAAACTAGAATGGGTGTGGAACAAGTATTTGAAGATTATTTCTCCAGAGCTCGGGCGTATGCCAATGCAAAAGGAAATAAAGACTTCCGTTATGATGAAGAAATGGAAGTGTTGTTAGAGATTCTAGAAAGCGAGCGTTTTGTTTCTTGTCATTCTTATGTGCAAAGCGAAATCAATATGTTGATGAATGTAGCTGTAAAACACGGGTTCCGCATCAACACATTTACTCACATTCTAGAAGGGTATAAAGTAGCTGATAAAATGGCGGCTCATGGTGCTGGTGGTTCTACCTTCAGCGACTGGTGGGCATATAAATACGAAGTAAACGACGCTATTCCTTATAATGGAGCGATTATGCATTCTCAAGGGGTACTTACCGCTTTCAATTCTGATGATGCAGAGATGTCTCGCCGTTTGAATCAAGAAGCTGCAAAAGCAGTCAAATATGGAGGTGTTAGTGAAGAAGAAGCATGGAAATTTGTGACTTTAAACCCTGCAAAATTACTTCATATTGATGACCGTACAGGAAGTATCAAGAAAGGAAAAGATGCTGATCTCGTGCTTTGGAATGAGAATCCGTTAAGTGTGACTGCGAGAGCTGAAATCACTATGATCGATGGGATCGTGTTTTTTGATAAGCAGCGTGATGCACGCTTTCGCGAAAGCATAAAAGAAGAGAGACAACAACTCGTAAATGAGATGATCCTCGCAAAAAACAAAGGGATGAAAACCCAAACTCCTAAAAAGAAAGACAAGACTTTATATGAATGCGACACTATTCACTGGTAACATGAAGACAATGAAAAACATAATACATACGATATGTGCCTTATTTGCCCTGATTGCAACAGCACAACAGACGCCTGCTCCAGCTCAAACTGGAATTTACACGATTATGAACGCCACTGCGCACATAGGTAATGGAGAAGTGATCGAGAACTCGGTTATAGTGATTGAAAATGGAACCATCACTGCGATTGCTGACGCTACGGTAGTAAGAATGGATGTCAAAGGAGAAAAAATAGATGCATATGGTATGCATGTATATCCCGGAATCATTGCTATGAACTCTACCTTAGGACTTGTAGAAGTAGATGCAGTGAATGCAAGTGTTGACGTACGTGAGATAGGAACATTTAACCCGCATATTAGATCATTAATTGCTTATAATGCCGAAAGTAAGGTAGTAGAATCTATGAGGCCTAATGGTGTTCTTATCGCTCAAGTGGTGCCTCGCGGTGGACGTATTTCTGGAAAGTCTAGTGTCGTACAACTCGACGCTTGGAACTGGGAAGATGCTTCTATACGAACAGATGATGGTGTTCATGTCAACTGGCCATCAAGTTTTAGTAGAACTGGTAGTTGGTACGAGCCAGGACCTATTGAGCCTAGTAAGGATTATGACAAGCAAGTAACAGCACTTACCGATTTTTTGAATAGTGCAAAAGCTTATAACCTAACTTCAAAACCAGAAGGCTTGAATTTAAAATATGCTGCATTGCAGCCCGCCATCAATGGAAATGAGAATTTTTATATTCATGTGAATGGAGAAAAAGCCATTAGAGATGTGTTGAAATTTATAAAAGCAAATGGAATTAAAAAACCAGTGCTCGTAGGAGCTCGCGAAGGCGATAAAGTAGGTACTGAATTAGTTGCTATGAATGTTCCTGTTTTGGCTGGTCGCGTTCACGATCTTCCTGCAAGAGAAGATGAAGACTTTGATATGCCTTACAAGTTCCCTAAACTCCTTGCTGATAAAGGCGTTATGGTCGCTCTAGAGAATTCTGGAAGTATGGAAAGACACCAGACTCGTAATTTCCCATTCTATGCAGGAACAGTTGCCGGTTATGGAATGGATATGGAACAAGCCTTGATGATGATTACGCTTACTCCTGCAAAGATTTTAGGAATCGATAAAAATTACGGCTCTTTAGAACAAGGAAAAAGTGCTACGTTGTTTATATCTAAAGGAAATGCTCTAGACATGCGGGGTAATCAACTCACACGTGCTTTTATAGACGGTAGAGATATTTCCCTTGATTCTCATCAAACCGAATTATACGAACGTTACATGAATAAATTTGGTGCTGAGATTAAGAGGTAGTTAAATTGTAACTATAGCGCTAGAGTAATTATGTAATTTTTAAATGAATTTTAAAAATCACCTGGTCGAGTTTGAACAGGTGATTTTTAATTATCAAACATCAGCTAAGAGTTGAGAATATGGAATAGAAACTCTAAAATAGAGGTTTTTACGAAAGCAAAATTAAAATAGCAAAAACCATATTATTAAAAAAAACAATCCAAAACTAAGACTCATTTTTTAAGCCGAATCAATTTATAATTGTTGATAATGCTTTTTGATCGTATAAAATTGCTCCTAGTGAAATGATTGATTATTTATCATTTCCTATTTCAAAGCTTAATTATTTTTTGGACATTTAGGTAATTAGTTGACTCGTCACTTAAACGTACTATATACAATCCTTTTGGTAATTTAGAAAGGTCATATGTTTCTATCGCTGTTGTTGGTTGTATAGTAATATGTATACGTCCGAGCATATCAAATATTTTAATCTGACACAAACTAAAATTATTTTTAACTGTCAGCTTGTCTATAACTGGATTAGGAAACATTTGAATCTTCTTTTCAATTGGATCATCGATACCCACAGTCATACCTGGATCAAAGAAACCAAAATCAACCGTGTTATTTCCACTAGAGTCATAATCAAAGAAGCAATCAAACGGGTCACCATCATTCAACGGTTCCCCATCTATCGTTAGCGTGATAATGCCCGACATGATATCTGTAAAAGGATTTCCAGAACCGTTATTATCTAAATCTATATCATTATTAGCGTTAGCAACAAAGCCATTAGAAGATACGAATCCATTTAATGGTTCTCCTATATTCCAATTAGCTACACTCCAAACAAATGTTACGTAATTACCTGGCTGTAAACCTGAAAAGCGATAATGTCCATCAGCATCCGTTACTTCAACACCTCTAAAACCTTGCCAATCAGGAATACCATCACCGTCAGAATCACTCCATAATACGACAGATACACCTGGAATCCCTGGTTCACTTAGATTATTGATCCCGTCTCTGTTAAGGTCATTCCATACTCTATTACCTATAGATACTATCCCTGGTGAAACGGGTATTACATCACCACAATCATCATTACAAAAAGCCATTTCGTTGATTGCTGCAATCATTTCATCTCCCATTGATTTTCCAACATTGAGAAAGGTAAGCGCATTATTATTAAAATGAAAAATTCCGTCGTAAGGGGATACTGATACATCGTAATAAAACGGTTTAGTATCAACAAAACCTACATAACCACCATAGGCTACGTCGTCGCATGCAACCGTTTCTTGTGCAACTGATATGACATTTTGTATCCCTTGAACCCAAGAGTCATTACTTGTCAAAAGTCCACCTTGCCCTGAGCTTGCGACAACTATTGGGAGGTCTGGAATTGCTAGATCTGTTCTTACATCATTAACTAGATGATGGAGATTGCTTTCATATTCATTTAGAAACCCACTATTCTCTCCGTCATTCCAGCCTTGAAACCAAGCCAATCCTGATATTTCAAAATTACTTGTTCCTATGTTTGGAAATTCTGTAGATAAGTTCTGCGTCACACGCTGAACTATTTGAATCATTTGATTGTAGAATGGCCCAGTTATACCACCAGCGGATGGTGGACGGAAGTCCTGTGCAAGGTTTTTCCCACCCCAAGCTGTTTTTATAATCAATACCGGATCTTCATAAAATTCATCTAGCTGATGTGCAAACATTAATTCTGGACCAATTGAATTGGAATTAGCACCTTGCCCTACTGTAACGTTCCCTTTAACAGTACCTTGATCACCTTCATAATAAAGATAAACATCATTAAGTGTCGTCCAATTATTGACTTGTCCAATTTCTGACCAATCGCCATTGGTATCGTTTTGTATGATATCTATCAAATCACCTGGATCATTTTCAGGATCAACAACAGCGCCTTGCCCTTGCATATTTGACTGCCCAGCTAAAATAAAGACTCTTACTTTACTCGGTGTTTTTTGTTGTCTAGTAACAATAGGTACATAACCGATTTCAAAACCAACTGGAGGTTCAATAATAGCCTTTGGATCAATTGTGGCTAAATTTCCAACTGATGGAGCGGCTAAATATTCATCTGTATGGTTCCAATTAGAATGAATAAGTTCCACTCTTGCTTGCATCGCAAGACGCATACTTGCTGGGAGATTAGCATTTATTACTGCTGGCTGGTCGATAAAGCGATACCAGTGATAAGTAACAGTGGTTCCATCGCCTAAATCTGCTGTAAAAGGACCTGCTGAAGGACCGGGACTATTCCAAGGGCCATTTTGATCTTGCCATTGGCAATCTGGCTCTAATGGTGTCAAATAAGTGATTTCACTTCTTGGATTTGTTGGTACTTCAGTCGTTAGCAAATTAGTAGAAGCAGGAACATTTACAGCATCAATTGGACGCCATTTGTTATCTGGATCTAGCTTGAAATATTCTGGTAAAATAAAATTGTCGCTATCCTTTTCAACCGTATTTAGATCATATTCAAAACCCATTGTATTGGAGGATTGCTGAACATTATCCATATAGGTCATGTCTATCGGATGGTCTAAACCATTTTGTCCATTTTCGGAAATCTCACCGATCATTGAACCTCCATTATTGGAAAAGGCGACATCAATAACGCCTGTTTGGTTCATTCCTGGTGGAACTACCGCTCCACCATTAAACCAAGTTTCCATATCATTCCAAAGTGCATTTTGAGAATAAGCCGTAACTTGATTCATCACAATTGAATTACTTTGACCACTAATTGGAAATTGTATTCTTTTTATTTTTGCATAAGAAGTTCCTCCATTATCTGAGGAAATTATTGCTGGTAAATCTGCTTGCTCTACACCAAGACCTACATTAGGATCTGATGGTCTACTATCAAAAAACAAGCCCTCGAGAGACGGATTAATTAATACAGGTTTTGTCCAAAAAGTAGGTAAAAAGAAGGCTGCAGGGCCTTTGAAATTTGTAGAATTCATGAATAATGTCCAACACTGATTTCCTGTTGTAATAGTTACACCAGCAGTTTGCAACATAGGATCAGTTAATGGTAAAGGTGTATAGCCGTAACCTAAAAGTTCACCATTTGAACTTTGTGCCATATTTAATCCATCTGGTGCCCAGAGCAACCTATTTGATAGTTGCGCAACACCATATTTACCTCCTGGCGTACTCCAATCTCTTTGTCCATTTCCTAACATGGAACTTTGCCCAGCTCCAGGGCCGTTTGCCCAAGCAAAAAAATTATGTGACACTCCTCCCATAATAAATTTTGGATATTTAGTTCCAAAACGCGTGTCTCGCCACCAGCCTAGACCGCCTTCAATAGTCGTATAAAACTGAGAAGGCTCATTACCTGTGCGTTGTGTCGTCAACCAAGAACTACCAAGTCCTGTCTGGAAATTTGATGCTCCTGGATACTCTTTGAAAATGGGCCATGCAGCACTATACATGGTATATCCTGCTCCAAAACTTACATCAGGAACATTTTCAGTAGTGATCCACGTAAATCCAGTTCTTCTTGCATCTGCTATTTGCGCATCTGCTCTATAAAAAACAGTTGAAGAGATCATCAAAAGCATATAGACCAGAAATGAAAAGTTTGTAATCCGGCCTTTAAAGGCACCATAGTAAAAATGAATTTTAGAAACATTCATTTGGTGTTTATACGTCATAATAAATGTGTTTATAGACAGCAACAGTTTTGTAATGTGGAAATCAAAAATAAACTTACGATAAATACCTATTGCAGAATAATAAAAATTAAAAAAAAACGGTAGAGGCATTTCATTCTAAAGGAGATAGTTGAGAAGAATCTTTAAAGTTTGGTACTTTGAATCCTGCAAAATTACTTCATATCAATGACCGTACAGGAAATACCAAGAAAGGGAAAGATGCTGATCTCGTGCTTTTAAAGGGTAATCTATTAATTGTCAAAGCGAAACCTAAAATCACGATGATCGATGGGATCGTGTTTCTTTTTATAAAGAGCCAGACTTATGCTTTCGCGAAAGCATAAAAAAACAAAGACAACAACTTATAAATGAAATGATCTTGGCAAAAAATAAAGGTATGAAAACCCAAACGCTAATCTGATATCCAATTATTTCGTGTATCACTCATTTTCATAAACCTTGTTTTAGGTATATAAAATTTATAAATTGCTGCTGTACAAGTAATTTTTAGAAATAAAGAAGAAAGTAATAAAATCCAATAAGAATAATTCTTAAAACGTTCTAGTTGCAAAGAATTAATAAGATTTATTCAAATTAAGTACTCCCATATTAGAAAGGCGACAATCAAATAAATCGTCCAAAGGAATTTTGGAAAGACAAAAAGAAATAATGGCATGAATTCAATGAACTACAACATCAACAAAGAAGAACTGGTCTATAACGACTTTCTCAAAATTTATAAAGCACAGATTACTCACGACACTTTTAATAGTGATAAAAAAATCACTGCTTCTCGCCTAGCATTAGATAAAGGCAATGCCATTGCAGTATTGCTATATGAAAAGGATACGGATAGCTTTTTGTTTATTCGCCAATTCCGTTATCCGAGTGCGCGTCATGGTCATGCATGGACTTTGGAACTCCCTGCAGGAGCTATAGATAAAAATGAAACAACTCAAGAAGCAGCCATAAGAGAAGTGGAAGAAGAAATAGGGTATGAAGTAGATCAATTAGAATTTATTGTCGAATACTTTCCTTCTCCTGGAATGCTGTCTGAACAGATCAGTATATTTTATGGAGAAGTAACTTCTTATCAAAAAACATCAAAAGGTGGCGGCTCTATTTTAGAAAAAGAAGATATTGACTTGGTTAAAATACCTAGAAGTGAAATTCATCAAAAGCTTCAAGAGCGCTTTTTCAATAATTCTATCAGCCTCATAGGTTTACAGTGGTATTTGCTGAATAAACTTTAGATTAGATACCTGCCTTTAAAGTTCATCTGAAATTTAATCTATAAAGTGACTTCGAGCATTTAATGGCTTTTCTTATAAATGCTACCTTCATTGGAAAGATGTTACCTAGATCGAGGTAATTATAATGGGGATCGATACCAATTCAAATCAAATATTTTGTTGTTTTAGAATTACAGAAATATAAAAATTTAAGAGAAGACAGTTTTGATTCACAATCATTGTATTGGTATCCTTTAAAAACCATTTGTTTCTTTACCTAATTCCATAAGGTCATCAAAATAAATAAACAGTTGTCCTTTGGTAATTACGGCTCCTGTTTCAATGAGTTTGAACTTGTCTCCATTAGGGCTTGCACTGTAGGTTTTTTTTGCTGTAAAAATCTTTACTTCATCATCCATTAGGTTTTTTTGCAACCATTTATAACCACCTGGGGTAGTAATATCGATCAACTCATCTCCTACCATAATGGATATAACTTCCATTTCTTTTTCTCCTAAGGAGAATAGATTCATTGTTCTAGGAGAAATATGCTCTAGAAACTCTGCTTTATTTAGGACACCTTCCCATACCAGATCAGAAAAAACATCTATTTCTTGCTCTGCAACTTCAGGTTGATTTGTTTTAATATCCTCCCATTCTTTTGCCGTAATGGTTTGAGTCGCAAGGAAATTAATAAACTCTGGGTGCATTTCTTCCAGTTGCTCTTTAGTAAGTCTTCTATATTTCATAATAAGAGGATGGTATTTAAAAAGTATTTGGTGTGTGATTCAAATTACTTTAGATTTCTTTTAAATTAGAACTAATCTTGATAAAAGTTCGTATTAAAAAAGCCGTTTCAATTTAATGAAACGGCTGTATAAATGTTAAGAATAAATCTTATTTGTCAGCTACTACGGTAAAGATAAGTTTTGCAGTTACATCTCTGTGAAAACGCACATCAGCTTCATATTGACCTAATATTTTGATAGATCCACCAGCAACAGAGATAAATTTCTTCTCTATTTCAATACCTTTCTTAGCTAGCAAATCAGAAACATCTGAAGTCGTAATAGAACCAAATAATTTGTTTCCATCACCAGTCTTTGCAGTTATTTTTAAATCGAGAGCGACAAGTTGATCAGCCTGCGTTTGAGCAGCCTTTACGTTTGCAGCTTCCTTGTGAGCTCGTTGTTTAAGCGTTTCAGCCAGTACTTTCTTAGCACTAATGGTTGCCATTACAGCAAGACCATTAGGAATCAAAAAGTTACGACCATAACCAGGCTTAACACTCACTAAATCATCAGTAAAACCTAAATGTTCTACGTCTTTTTTTAATATAAGTTCCATAATGTTAATCTGATTTTATTATTTAAGTAAATCTCCAACGTAAGGCATGATAGCAATATGACGAGCACGTTTTACAGCTATAGCGACTTTGCGCTGATATTTTAAAGAGGTTCCAGTAAGACGGCGTGGAAGCAATTTCCCCTGCTCATTCACAAATCCAAAAAGCCAAGTAGCATCTTTGTAATCGATGTACTTAATACCACTGCGCTTAAAGCGACAGTATTTTTTTCTTTCTTGAGTTTCTATCTTTAAAGGAGAAAGGTAACGGATGTCACCATCTTTTTTACCTTTAGCTTGTTGTTGTAATGTTGCCATAATTTAAGCTTTAGATTTTTTAGACATTCTACTTCTTCTCTTTTCTGCCCACTCGATAGCATATTTATCAAGTTTTACAGTAAGGTATCTCATAATGCGCTCATCACGACCGAATTCTACTTCGTATTCGTTAATCACCTCACCAGGTACTTCAAATTGAAAAAGTTGGTAAAAACCACTTTTCTTGTTTTCGATTGCATAAGCCATTTTCTTTAGGCCCCAATCTTCTTTGGCTATCATTTTTGCACCGCGGTCAGTAAGGAAATTCTCAAACTTCTTTACTGTCTCCTTTACCTGATCATCAGATAAAACGGGATTCAAAATGAAAACAGTTTCGTATTGATTCATAATTAATATTGTTTTAAACGGCTGCAAAAATAATCTTTTTATACTATTTAAACAAATAAGATTCTGTTATAATTTAAAGGTCTTTAATTCCTTAATTATTGTCCAAGGTAAAAACTCTTGAAATACAAAAAATAGCATGATCAAGTTCTCCATAGAATAAAGAATCTACTTTTTTTAGTAAGTTAAGAAAATTAATCTAATAGTTAAACACCAGTCACAACCTTTTCTAAAGGAAATTAAAGGTCAAAAACATTTGTTTTAGTATATAAGTTAACAATTGAGAATAAAATGAAATCCTTTATTGTCACAAGAAGAATTAATAAACATTAGCAAACAGACCTGTAATTTATAAAAAATAAGGTCCTACGTCCTATATTAGATACACGATATCGTTTTAACTTAGTTATTTGAATTAACATAGAGTTAAATAATAATTTTGAAATCTAATCTGTTTAGGTAAACCCTTACTTACTAATTCGTTACCTGACGTTATAAGTATGATAAATTCGCTTAATTGTAAATAAAACCGATTAAAAGTACATTTTATTTGCATTTCATCAGAAAAGGGAGTACTATTGTGTATAATATCTTAATAAAACCGATGAGTAACACTATCCTTAATTGCTTTGTAGTAGATGATTCTAGTATACAAAGACTGGCTATCGTAAAAATGATTGAAAGTCACCCTAATTTAAAGTTAAAGGGTGAATTTAGCAATGCGGTAGAGACGAAAACAGCCTTAAAAGAACAAGACATAGACCTTATATTTCTAGATATAGAGATGCCTATTCTTACCGGGTTTGATTTATTAGATGATCTTATAGAAAAGCCTGGTGTCATATTTGTTACGGGGCAAACTAAATATGCCTTCAAAGCATTTGACTATGCTGCGATAGATTACCTGCAAAAACCTATCATGAAAGACCGTTTTCTTTATTCTGTGGAACGTGCACTACTTGCGCAAAAGATGAAAACAGAATTGATTGAAGATCGTGGAGAGTTTATTTTTGTTAAAAGCAATCTTAAGAAGCGCAAAGTATATCTCAAAGAACTGCGGTATATTCAAGCATTAGGCGATTATGTAAAATTAATTACTGATGAAGATAGCCTAATTGTTTTATCAACTATGAAAACATTTGAGAGTACACTGCCGGAAGTAGATTTCTTACGCATACATAAATCTTACATTGTAAATCTTCGAAAAGTGGAGAAATTTAACTCTAAAGCTGTAGAGCTTGGCAGTGAAGTTCTTCCTTTAAGTCGCAATAGAAAATCAGACTTGATTGATGCCTTATCGCAATTTTAGAAAATATTAGTATAACAACCTGAGATATTTTGATCATCTCTTTTTTAAATAGCGGTTCTTTCATACTTATTTAGCTTTCGCGAAAGAGAGAACCGCAATATTCTAAATTTAATAAGCATCCACGTCTATATTACAACGCACAGATCGATATTGCCTAATAGCTTCAAAACTTTTCTTTACTTTCATTATATAACCTTTCACTTGATTCGGAGATTGCTGCTTTGCCATCTTTATAATCACGTGAATATTATATAGATTCCTAATGCGTGAAACTGGAGGAAATTCTGGACCTAGTACCGACACACCGTGTGGGATCTGATTGAGAGCGTCTACAAACCAAGTACTAGAATCTAATGTAGTTTGATAATCGCGATGTTTAAATGTAATCCTTATCAATCTTTGAAATGGTGGATATTTAAATTGATACCGCTCCTCAATCTGATCTTTATACATAGTATTGAAGTCATACGAGCTTACATGTTGTAAAATCATATGCTCTGGATGGTAACTCTGTATCAACACCTTACCTCTTTCTTTAGTACGACCAGCTCTTCCTGCTACCTGTGTAAGCAGTTGAAAACACCTTTCGTGAGCCCTAAAGTCCGGAAAATTGAGCATGGAGTCTGCATTCATGACTCCTACAAGACTAACATTTCTAAAATCTAAGCCTTTAGTGAGCATCTGGGTCCCTACAAGACAGTCTATTTCTCCAGCATCCATTTGATGAATAAGCTTTTGATAAGAGTTTTTTCCTCTGGTTGTATCTAAATCCATTCGTGCCACTTTCTGGTTGGGAAACAGCATTGAGAATTCCTGCTCTATTTGCTCTGTCCCGAAGCCTTTAGTATCCAGTGCGTTGCTAGAGCAGGATGGACATTCCTTAGGAACAAAGGTATGATAACCGCAATAGTGACACCTTAATTGTCCTTTATATTGATGGTACGTAAGACTGACGTCACAATTAGGGCATTGTGGTGCATTTCCACAAGTACCACATTCCATTATAGGTGCATAACCTCTCCTGTTCTGAAAAAGAATAACTTGTTTATTATTTTTAAAAGCTTGTTGCATTTGATCAAGAAGCGTGTCAGAAAAATGACCATTCATTTTTTTACGCTTGTGTTTTTCTTTGATATTTACCATATTGATTTCTGGCATCTGGACATTTCCAAAACGCTTTTTCAACTCTACTAAATGGTATTTACCTGAACTAGCATTATAATAGCTTTCTAATGATGGTGTGGCACTTCCTAAAAGCACGGAAGCATTTTTCATGTGGCCTAATACTATTGCAGTGTCTCTCGCGTGATAGCGAGGAGCCGGATCGTATTGCTTAAAGCTAGTTTCATGCTCTTCATCTATAAGGATCAATCCTAGCTTTTGAAAAGGTAATAACATTGCACTACGAGCGCCTATTACAACATAAGGCTCCTTTGCATTGATCACATGATTCCAGACCTCTAGCCTTTCATTAAGGTTGTATTTAGAATGATAAATGAGTACCTGATGCTTAAAAAAAACTTTTAATCTAGATATCAATTGTGTTGTCAGTGCAATTTCTGGCAATAAATAAAGGGATTGATTGCCCTTTTCTAGTTGTTCTTTGATGAGTTCTACGTACAATTGGGTCTTACCACTTGAAGTAACACCATGAAGTAGAACTGTTTTACGTACTTCAAAACTACTTTTAATTTCTTGCAAGGCACGCGATTGATCTTCATTAAGCTCATATAAATCAGTTCCTTCTTCTTCTTTATCAAGTACTCGATCTATTTCTTTTTCAATTTCAATAAGAATACCTTTAGAAACTAAAGATTTTATGACAGCACCTGTTACATTTGCCCTTTCTATAAGTTGCTTTTTTGTGATGTCATTGAGATGTCCTGACTGCATCATGAAAAGCGTCATGACAGCTTCTCTTTGTTTAGGAGCACGTTGCAGCTCCTCTAGTATGGATTTTAAGCTTTCTTCCTCTTTTAATTCTTCTTGAAGGAAAATATATTTTTCAGTTTTGGGCTTGTACGTATTATAAAGTTCCTCTTGCAGGATAATAAAGTCCTTTTCTAACATTCTTTGTAAGATAGGTAGCACACTCTTTCTATCCAAAATATCCATGACCTCTTGTACTTTCAAAGCATTGCGACTCTCAAGTGCCTCCATAACAAGAAACTCTCGATCGTTTAACATCGACTCTTCTATAAAGGTTGACTCGTTTTTCAAAACGGTGGTCTCGCTCTCTAATAAAAAGGACTTTGGAAGTGATGCGCGCATGACCTGACCTACTGCACATAAATAGTAGGAACTTATCCATTCCCAAAATTTAAGTTGGTCTCCGGTAACTACCGGTATTTCGTCAATAATAAACTCGATATCCTTTACCTCATAAGTCGCCGTGTTTTCTTGGTGTACTCGGTGAACAATACCCGTATAGATTTTTGATTTACCAAATGGCACAGCAACTCGCATACCTGGTTGTAAGAAATCAAATTCGGCAGGATTAACCGTATAGGTAAAATAACGTTCTAAGGGAAGTGGTAATATAACATCAATAAAGTGCGACATAGGATGTAAAAATAAGAAGCTAATTTGGTTTTATGAACTTCCACCCCATGTAAAAGCACAAAAATAAATATAGTTCTTGCGCTCTTCAATTCTACCTAACATTCTAATTATTACATCTCGTCAATAATAGCATTTATAAGATCTGTAGTTGAGGTGTATGATATACTTTCTCTCTTAGCAATTTGAATAGCTCGCTTTGCTTTTTTTAAGGCTTGTTTGTATTCACCTACTTTAAAATATAATGCAGCAAGTGTATCAGCATTATAGTATGTTTCCTCTAATTCAATAGAACGCACAACAACTTCAATCGCTTTGGATAAAATATCATCTTCATCATGCTGCTCATATACATGCCATGCCAGTGAATTTAGTTTAGTTGATTCGTCCCAAATACCAGCGATTGTCGATATAGAAAACTCGTCCAAATCTCCATGCCCTGCATTAGCATCGTAAAAAACAGAGTCTGAATCGCTAGGAAGAATCGAGGTAGAAGTATTAGAGTTCTCACGAAGTAACTCATCAATAATTTCTCTCATTTCCTTTTTTGACATGGCACCTTCTGTAACATTGAGGTTAGTGGAGTTTAACAGGAAAAAATAAGTAGGTATCGCATCAACACTTAGAGCATCATCGACTTCGTTTTTGTCAACGTCAATTTTATAGAAATCAACCGTGTCCTCATATTCTTTCGCCAATTCTTTAAGGATAGGATTCATTATTTTACAAGGTCCACACCAGGTAGCATAAAAGTCTAGGACAATAAGCCTATCATTATTTATCAATAATTTTTCTTCAGCATCATCATCTGTAAGTTCTATTTGTGCTTCAATTGTCGTAACAAGAGTCAACAGGACAAAAAATATAAAATGTTTCATGCTAAAAAGATTTATATCTATAAATGTAGGGTAAATTAAAATTAACATATGCTACATACCCTCTTAAGGGTATATTTAAAGTTCACTAGTTGAATGTGTATGTTGCTTTCGCGAAAGCAACATACACATTCAACTCTATAAAAACTATAGAATCGCTATGTTAACAAAGCTGTTGAGAACCTAAATCAATTAACTCTAGATGAATCAATGTGCGATCATACCTTTATAAAAAGCAATTGTTATGAATAGTAGAGATGAATATTTAGTAGCCTTAAGACCTGAAATCCCTGGTGCTCGAATAGATGAAAATATGAGCGACGAAGAGCGTTTTCAAAACATGACATTGCGTCCCATTGCCAAATTGCAAAATGATCTTTTAATTGCCGTTTTTAGAAATTACATCAAGAAACACAAAAATGTCTTTTGTGGACTTACCGCAAGTAAACGCATAGATTACATAGAAAATGCAGTAAATAGAGATCAGAAATTCAGAAATTCTCTTAAAGGAATTCTCATGGGATTATTTACAATTACTGAATTTGAGCATTATATTTCTAATTCTAGTGCACTAAACAAGCGTATGATGAATCTTGTACGAGAACGATTAATTAGTAATATACAGTTGTTTGAAAAACCTATGATAGATCTATAACAATGACTCACCATTAAGGTTTGTGGTAAGAACATCTGTCATATAATCAAGGAATGGCCTTGCCGTTTTAAACGACTCGTTTACTACATTTGAGAAGTCTTGACTCATTACTTCTTTATCTGTAAACGATTTCATGAAATAGAAAGATTTAAATTTGATAAGATCCATGTCAGGATGGGTCTTATTGAAATTTCTTGGGGCTGTTTTTAACTGATCTCCTAAAAGTTCCCCCCAGCATTTTTTAAACTCATACTCATTACATAAAGAACGGAATTTTTGTGCATCTAACTCAATTTCCTTTCTAATTCTTAGAAGGTCTTCCTTTTCTGGTGCAAAAAAGCCGATTCCTATCACATGTTCGTGAGGTTTAACACGCATGAAATAGCCACCTCTCCTTTCTAAACCTGCCCTTATCCAGTTGATACTGCAATGTATTTTAAAAGGTGTCTTATCCTTTGAAAAACGTATATCTCTATAGATTCTAAAAGTTTTAGCTCTTTCAATCACATCATGCTGATCAAGATTAGTTGCCATCATATCTGCAAAACTCTTGAAGTCAATATCTAGTTTTTTAAAATAAGGCTTTTGTTCTTCAAACCAAGGTTTATTATTGTTTTGAGCAAGCTCTATTAAAAAGTTTATTAATGCAGGGTCTATCATAAAAAATGCCTTTGATTTCTCAAAGGCAAGTTAAAAATTTATTTGAGTGAGACCTATCTAATAATAAGTTTTCTAGTACTAAATGTACTTTCATCTCCCACTCTAACTAGATAAATACCAGCTTTAAAACTAGATACTTCTATATTCTCTTCAAATCTACCTGTATTCTCGTACGTATTATTAAGAATCTGCTTTCCTAAAATATCGTAAACAGATATAGAGATTTTATTACCTGATAGCTGTTCTTTTAACGCTACGGTAAACTGATCATTTGTTGGATTAGGATACATAGTAAATTTTGATGTTTCTTCAGAATTACTAGAAAGCGTACCTGAGTTTGCGCCAGTTATTACAAGTGTATAATCCTGAGCAGCTCCTATTAAACTGCCTTTATGCGTTACATTGATCGTAAAATCACCTGTTAATTGATCTATTTCAATTTTTTCAAAGTTATCTACATCGTTTATTCCTGTAGTTGCTGCAATCATTGGGTTAACAGGATCTAATTTCCACGGACGGTATACAACTCCAGCCGAGGAGGTTACTGTTAAATCAAGATCATTTTCAATCATTGCGGCTCTGTCATCTTCAGCAGGCGAAGGTAAGTTTTGTCTTAAAGTAGCAGGGTCTGTCCAGGATATTGATACGGTAAGTAAATCTCCAAAAGCTACGTTTCCAGTGGCAGTAACTATTTTTGAATGACTAGCCCCGTCTGAAAGATTCAACTCTTCAATGGAACTTGCATTTGCCAAGTTTGCTATTGCAATCGCTGCTTTTTCTGTGTTTAAAAGCCCCCAGCCATAGATATAGTCAGGACCATTATTAGCACCAGCTTCATCCACTGTATGCAGTATAACACCTTTTAAAGTGGCTGCTTTCATATAATTGTTATGCAAGTTATTATAATATTGTTGTAATAAAATGGCTCCTCCAGCAACTGCTGGAGAAGACATTGAGGTACCGCTTCTATTTATGTATTGGGTATCTCCAACCGAGTCAGTGCTGAACATATCAACTCCTTTGGTACTAATATCTGGTTTCACTCTTCCATCATCAGTAGGACCCCAACTACTAAATCGAGCAATCGCTACACTAGATGGCCCTGCATAATTTGCAACACCATTTGTCGCTCCTACAGTTAAAACATTTTTTGCATTAGCATTAGAAGTAAGTAAATCAAAACCACCATCAGGAAGGTTTGCACCAAGATTACGAGAATTACCTGCACTTGTTACAATTAAATAATAAGGGTAATTTTGAGCTAACAAATCCCATTCTTGTGCGCGATTATCATATTTGCCTAGTAAAGCAACTGGTATCGCATCAGCAGGGACTCCATAACTGTGGTTAGATACTAGCATCCCATTACCAGCTTCAAATGCCATTTCAATCTCGTCTGCACTTTGCATATTTGTTTGTCTAAATCTGTAGGACTTAATACTTACCTGCGGTGCTATCCCACGTGCATTTAAATCACCCACACCATTTGAGGCAATAGTTCCAGCTACATGAGTAGCATGACCGTCTAAAACAGTGAGAAACTCACCAGCTATGATTCTTCCAGAAAAAGCATTATGCGTATCCCTTACCTTATCTCCATCCCATACACCTACTGCCATTCCCTGACCTTCAATATCTAGACCTAGTAAACCTCCTGTTTGTAAAGACCTTGCATTTTGCATTTGTGCGGCCTCTTCATTCATAGTACTCACGTATATGGGATCATCTAAATAGTTTACTGTAATTAAATAAGCATTACTGCCGTCCTTGGTAACTATGGTATCTGGCCAATTGTATAAGGCTTTTAATTCTAAAAGTCTTTTATTTTGCTTTTCGAATGTATCAGCAAAATAATTATTTAGATCGTTTGTTCTATCTTGATCATAAGTACTTACAATTTTTGCTCTTTCTTGTTTGGTTTGTCCATTAGAGACAAAAACATTAGAAATCAAAAAGAATACTAGAATTAAGAAATTATATTTAAACATGATTTTGTATTTGATAGTAAATTCTAATTATTGATGAATATGTTGTGTTATTAAAAGAATGTCAGGCGTTTTTATTCCATTCAGACATTTCGAAGGCAATTTAATTAAAAACCTTGCTATTTAAGTGAATTTATTTTAATTATTTGGTTTTTAAAAGATGTTAAAATCATAAAAGAAGATGTCTAAGGTCAAATTTAAAACAACTCTAAATTATTTGTCCGCGATATAAAAACAACTGTCGGTTGTAAACTTGAATAGCGTATTGAAATAATAAGGCAATAGATTAACCTATAAAATTAGTGTGTAAATGGCAGTAAATTGCTAACAAATTACGTGTCAACACCTTGATTATTTAAAAGGTTTTATCATACCGTTGAAAAGCCTTTTTTCATCCCTGCTTACCCACCAAGGAGTTCTTAAAATTATAAGGCTTTAAATTAATGAGATCTATATCTATATGGATTTTACAAAAATTTCTTTAGCCTGTTTTACTGGTATTATATAGACTTTCACACATTATTTTTAATGATGTCATTCAACTATAATAGAACAAAATCATCGAATATCTAACTGTATTTCCATTCACAATCCTTAAAATTTTATTTTCTGTTACAGAGCGAGTTGACCTATAAAATATTTATTACATATCCTACTTATTAGGACAACTTCATTTTCTGAATGCTCATCTGCTTTCGATGCCAAACTGAGATATTCTTTAAAAGGATTCTTTTCCTTTAAAAATAGTCCTCTATATAAGTTCTAAACCCTCAACCTCTTTTCAATGCATCATTTTTATTAAGAATAAACAGGAATACAGACAAAAAAGTGACTCCAGCTGATTTTTGAAAATTAGTTTTTAATTATTAAAGGAAAGTATAGAGATGCTTTCATTTATTTCTTTAGGAAGGTTATTCGTTGTGGAACTATTATAATAATTAACCTTTAATTTTTCAAGGCAAATAATACATACTGTTTTCAGAAAATGTGAAGGTTGCCTTTGAGCCGCCTCTAAATTTATTGTATCTCCATGGCTGTAATAATCTAGATAATTCCCTCTTCTGGTAAGCTATACTTACGTCTATAATGATATGAGATGAAGGCTTGTTTATAAAGTTTTACATCATCAGGCAATTATTTTGTATTTCAAAGATTTAACCAAATAAACATTGAGATTGCTCATTTTATCGCATCCTTTTTTCTAATTAAAAGTGCTGCCATTTTTCACTCTTTTCTTGTGGTTATGGCAATAGGATATAGAAGAGTAAACAGCCAAAGATTATCGGAGTAACAACTTGTATTTATAAATAACCGTGTTTTATAATTAAAGTCTAATTGTTGATAAAAATGTTATGCTACTAGTTATATATAAAATATCTTTGTTCACATATATGTTTTAAAGTAATTTAATTTAAAAATCCTTTCGATTTTAGTAAATTTAATTTCATTATTTAATTCAAAACAAGATAAAATCACCAATTAATAATTCCAAGATGAAATTTATAGTATCTAGTTCCTATCTACAAAAGCACCTTCAACTATTGGGTGGTGTGATCAATAATAACAACACATTACCAATTTTAGACAATTTTCTTTTAGAATTAACTGGTAATGAACTTAAGGTATCTGCCAGCGATATGGAAACTACTATCGTAACCATGCTTGAAGTGGAGAGTGAAGATGATGGAAGCATCGCTCTACCAGCAAAATTATTACTAGACACGCTTAAAACATTTCCAGAGCAGCCACTTACTTTTAATTCTGTGGACACGATGATGACAGTAAGTCACGATAAGGGTAAGTCTGAAATAGCTTGTGCAGCAGCAGAAGAATTCCCTAAATCAGTTTCTATCTCAGATCCTAGCAGCACAACTATAATGGGAGATACTCTTGCAACAGCCATCAACAAAACTATATTTGCTGCTGGCAATGATGATCTTAGACCAGTAATGAGCGGTGTATTTTTTCAATTTGCAAGTGATTCATTAACATTTGTAGCTACAGATGCACACAAACTAGTCCGTTACAAAAGAGAAGATCTTACAGCAAGTCAGACTGCCGAATTTATTATGCCTAAGAAACCCTTGAACCTGCTTAAAGCGATGCTCCAAGGAAGCGAGTCAGAGGTGCTTGTAGAATATAACGAGAGTAATGCACAATTTAGTTTTGACAGCACAAATATCATATGTCGCTTAATTGATGGTAAATACCCTAATTATGAAGCGGTAATTCCTAAAGAAAATCCCAACAGACTTACTATTTCAAGAACTCAGTTTTTAAATTCTGTTAGACGCGTAAGTATTTTCTCTAATAAAACGACGCACCAAATTAGACTTAAAATGGCTGGTGCAGAGCTTAACATAAGCGCTGAAGATCTAGATTACAGCAATAAAGCAGACGAGAGACTTACTTGTGATTATCAAGGTGATGACATGCAAATAGGCTTTAACAGCAGGTTTCTTATTGAAATGCTTAACAACTTAACTTGTGAGGATGTTTCTCTAGAAATGTCACTACCTAATCGTGCAGGGATTCTAACGCCTGTAGATGGCTTAGATGAAGGTGAAAATGTTACCATGCTTGTGATGCCAGTAATGCTCAATTAATAAACAAATTAATCATATAAAAAAAGCTCGCAAATTGCGAGCTTTTTTTGTTTTAAATAGTTGGTTCATCTCACTCTGTTACGATCCCACTAAGTAACGTTCTCTTATCACATTTTCATGATGCAAATTATGCCCAGCAATGATAAAAGGGATGACGCGTGCCGTCATTATTTTATCACTTGCAGTTCCTTTGAAAATTAACGAAGCATCACTTGCATATTTAAACACTTCAATAGTAGCATTTCTGGTGGTCTTTAAAGATTGTAATACATCCGCTTTCGCGAAAGCTAGATCCCCTAAATTATCTACAAATAAATCTTGATCAAAACCTGGTAAAGAGGTTTGATCTCTCCTAATAAAACACAGAGCACGATAAGCAAACACACGTTCTGTGTCGATATTGTGCATCATAACTTGACCTATAGACCATTTATTTGCTGCATAGCGGTAATTCAAAGGCACATCAATAGACTTTAGGAGATTTAAAGAATTATACAAGGAGTTCACTAAGATATTACTGAGACTTAAAGATGGATCAATAAGACTCAAATAAGGTTGATAATACGCAGGGTATTCATCTGCTGAAATGTTATTGAACGTGATCATCTACAAGTCTTGAAAAACTTTGTGTAACAATCTTTTTTTATCATTGATACTTTCTTCTAGACTGATCATGGTCTCTGTCCGACTTACGCCATCTATATCATCAAGCATAAAAATAATCTTCTTTGCGTGTGTAGTATCTTTGGCGCGTATTTTACAAAAAATATTAAACTTTCCAGTAGTAATATGGGCTACCGTCACAAAAGGTATTTCTTTAATCCTACTCAATACAAATTGTGTAGTACTTGTCTTTTCAAGAAAAACACCTATATAAGCAATAAAAGTATATCCCAACTGATGGTAATCTACCGTTAATGAAGATCCATGAATAATTCCTGACTCTTCCATTTTTTTGACCCTTACATGCACAGTTCCCGCGCTTATATGTAGTCTTTTTGCTATATCTGTAAACGGAGTACGAGTGTTTTCTATAAGCACATCAAGAATTTGCTTATCAATATCATCAATTTTTGCCATAATAATGTATTTTACTAATAATTTTATGCAAAATAAGGACAATTGCTGATAATAAACTAACAAAAGGAAGTATTTTACAAATAATTAGCAAATATTTTAATGTTTAAAGACTCAGAAAAAATTTCTAAATCACCCGTTACAATCAAATCGTTTTTAAAATGCTTATCCTGCTCTAAATCTATAACTCTATGACCATTAAGAACGTCTTTTCTATTGATGCCTATTAATATGGGAACAAAATAAAGACAGCTATCTTCTACTTGTTCGTGATACTGTATGGATAATGATTGATTTCCTGTGGCTGCTTTATAGTTTTTAATCAAAATATCTACATAACTGGCACTCATTTCGGGAATAGCTGTATAATTGGTCAAAGTACTTTCCTGATCTAAAGAAATATTACTTACAGAGTTTACTGCAATTTTCAAGGCTTTGGTCAGTAATAAAGTTGCATCGTCTCTAGAGTAATCAAGACCGGAATGGCCTGCCTCAAATAGGATTGTAGGCACATCTTTACTCATCATAAAATCCCCCACGCAGTTGATGTTAAAATCATCATTGTACCTTCCTATAATTCCAAGGACCTCTTTTCCTATTTGCTTGTGAATGTCATTAATAATACTCATGGATTGCATGCGTGCGCTTTTAAAAAGCTTCCTTTTATCACCAGCAGGGGCAAGAAATGATATTTGCGCAGGCATAATACCATCTTCTGAACCATAAATGGAACGCTGTCCATGAAGATTGAAACAATAATCTGGCTTAAAGTCATCAAAAACTTTTTGCAATAAGATACTTTCTGGTTGAGATAACGAAACAGCATCTCTATTTAAATCGACGTTATTTGCATTTCCTCTTGTCCAAGCATCAGCTCCATCGGGATTTAAAACAGGAATAATGTATAATTGAATGTTTTCAATTATTTGATATAAATCATCGCTGCTTAGAAGCTCACATATGGCTCTAGTAGAAGAAGATTCATTCCCATGCATTTGAGACCACGCTAAAACTTTAATTTTTCCAGAACCTATTTTTAAGCCATAAACAGAACGCTTAAGAACCGACTGACCTATCTCTAAATTCTTAAGGGTAGAACCGTTCAGATTTTTCACAACAGACCCAAAGTAATTTTCAAATTGTGAATAGGAGTAATATCTAGAAAGCATGTATAAATAAGGTTTATTAAAAGCCCAAGGCTCGTCTAATTCAATAAAGAAAAAGTTCTTACAAATGTAAACTCTTTATAGTTTACAAAAGTAAACAGGTAAGATGTTACAAATGTAAACAATGCCAATTCCTTTGTAGTTTACAATTGTAATCACCATTTGTGCTAATAAATGAAGCTTTAAATTTAAGAAACACCTTGTTTAATTAACTTCTATTTGTAAAAGGTTTATTATGTTTTATTTCAGTATCTTATGCATCCTCAAATAAAGTTATAGTTCATGCTTTAAGTATCTATTATTATCTTAGTTTCCTTAGATGGACTGTACTGTTTACAAGGATAAACACATTTGTAAACGTTATTTTGTTTACTTTTGTAACCTATGGTGAATTCAGCAGATTTTTCGAGACGATTGCAAAAAATTATGGATAGAAATGATTTAAACGCATCTTCCTTTGCCGAACGCATTCATGTGGGGCGTAGTTCCATATCACATATTCTTTCTGGGCGCAACAAACCTAGCCTCGACTTTGTGATCAATACCGTAAAGGAGTTTCCAGAGGTTGATCTCTACTGGTTATTAAATGGTAACGGAACTTACCCTAAAACAGAGTTGCCGCAAGTGTCTTCTTCTACGGGTAGCAACCCTACTTCTATTCCTCAAGATAAAAAGGTCGAACCTAGTCTTTCAGAATCTACTAAAACAGAATCTCAAGATCTATTTTCTACTGCAGAAAATGAAAAACCTACTTTTAAACTTAAATCAGTTGAAGGGAAAAATATACAAAAAGTTATTTTATTATATGACGATGGAAGTTTTGAATATTTTATACCTTAACTACAGGTTCAAGAATTAACTTTGTAAAAAAATTCTCAATGAAGTATTTACCTCTATTTATTCTTGTTTTAATAGTTACAACAAGCTGTTATGAAAACACGAGAGATTGTAAAGATTATCAAGAAGGTACTTTTATATGGGAGCAAGAAAGTGGTGGGAAATTGTTAAAGACAGAATTTACTCGTACAAAAGATTTACAAATTGAGCGATTTGAAAATAAAGTAGATACTTCTAGAATAGAATGGATCAATGATTGTGAATGGAGAGTAATTCCTATTGATCCTAAAACAAACGCCGAAAGTCGTGCGTACCTTTTTAAAATCTTAAGTACCAAAAAAGATTCTTACACTTTTGAATTTAAACAATCAGGTCGTGACCAAATATATACAGGAACAGCTCTTAAAAAATAAACAACACTATTTAGAGTGTTGAAAAAATAGCCGTTTAGATACTCTAATCAAATCTTAAATTAACCTAAAAAGTATGAGGTTAACCAGCCTAATATTTTCCTATAGCTGAACGTAAATAAAGTACTAGGAGTAAAATATAAATAAGTTACATAATTCAGGCGGCATTTTTTCCAGCCGTTCTATATTTTTATTCATTTTGCTTTATCATATATATATAACTTTTCATGCAGTTGGTTGAACTTTAATGAAGTCTAAAGTGCGTGTGTGTGAAAAATACAAGCTCTATTGATCTTATTATTCTATAAATAAATCCATTCTCTAAAGTATATAAAACTTATTTGACAACGAGGTGCTTACAGTTCTAATTGAATCCCATAAATACGAAACACAAGCCATTTAAGCCGCGCAAGAAGAATTTCTCACTCGTCTTCCAAATGAAAAAGACTTGGAAAGAGTAAAGAAAGGATTGATTCAAAAAAGTAATAAAACAATCGCTTTTTAAAAACCCCATCATCTTCTAAAGATTTTTTTGTTGAAAACAACGCCGATATTGAAACTGTTAAAAAGTCTACTTATCATATACATACTCAGATAATTGTAATTGCTGTAATTTCTATGTTAATCAGCCTATCAACTTGGTTCAATATCTAGTATTTATTGCAAATATCATGGCTATTGGAGTTAAGGTATATATATACCTCGTAGAACCTTTTATCAACATGCTTTTATTCCCATTTGTTGCCTTTTTATTTTATAAAAAGCAATTGTATGGATGGATTCTTAGGATCTTTATTTATTTGAGAGCTGTTTTAAACGGCACCTTTTATGTGGACTTTCTCTATGATTCAGGAAATAGTTTGTTTTCTATAATGACCCTAGGCTATTGCATATTATTTAGGGTTTTAATTCAACTATTATTAAATACAAAGATGAAAGATCTATTTGAAGTTGATAGAAAGAAGAGTCATATCGTTAGCACTATATCTATCCTAATTAGCTTTATCCTTCTTATTTATAACATTGGAGTATTATAAAACTAAGTTAGTAATCACTTCAATCCTTATCCAAATAACCTCTGTTTTATCGCAGGTATTTTAAAATATATACGTGTGTGTGTTTTAAATAACATAGAATTAAAATAGATAACTTATTATCACGACGATCAAAGTTGAAATGAAAGGTTTTGATTTACGGTAGTTTCAGCATGTGTTAAGTTTAGACAAGCTAAAGTCTTCTATCACTTTTAATTACATATTTAACATCAAAAAAACTGAGCCTATTAAGAATACATAGTTGATCAGAACATGAAAAAAACTGCCTAATTCTGTTTTTATTTACGATTTCGCAAAAGCGTAAGTAAAAACAGCTCATAATTAGAAAATAATATTTTTAAAAAGGTTTGAGTACTATACTTGGTAAGTTAAAAATAAGCTTCAAAGCTATCTCTTCAAAGTAAAATGCCCGGTGTATTCTTTACCATCAAGGGTTAATACATACCAATAATCTGATGATGGTAATGGAGCTCCAATGTATGTTCCATCCCAGTTAATACTAGTGTTTTTTGCCGAAAACAATAACTTCCCATAACGGTCAAAAATACTAATATTTGTCGTGTTAAAGAGTTCTAGTCCGTCTATTGTAAAGTAATCATTAAAACCATCTTCATTTGGTGTGAAAAATCTTGGTATGTAAAAGTGCAGGTATGCTTGTACCAGTTCATACTCACAAAGAAGTGTTCTTACATAAATGGTATAAAGACCAGTTAGCTGATTTCTAAAAACAGGACTGGTTTGGTAGATAATACCATCTAAAGAGTATTCATAACTACCGAGACTAGACATAGTAATTATTATAGAACTGTGATCAGAAACAACACTCGATATAACAGGACGTTCTTCTAAACTTATGTTGAAAATCACTATTTCGACAAGGCAACCATCTGTAATCTCTGCGGTATACACCCCAGGTAAATCTACTTCTATGGACGGAGTTTGCTCACCGTCACTCCAAAGGAAAGTAGAATTAGGTAGGGTAGTATTAGCGTTTAGTGTCAGTACTTCATTTTCGCATAAAAATAAAAACTCTTCCCGTGTATCTATGGTTTGGCTGCCAGTAATCTCCCATGTACATGTCGCAGTATTGAAAGCAGCTGTTTCCCAACAATCAGTTGCAGGCTGATTAGGTTGTGTTCCAGCAACTTCCCAAGTACAAGTCACGGTATTGAAAGCGGCTATTTCCCAACATTCAATTATGGGCTGATTAGGTTGTGTTCCTGTAAGTTCCCATGCACAAGTCGCTGTATTGAAAGCAGCTGTTTCCCAACATTCCATTATGGGCTGATTGGGTTGTGTTCCTGTAACGTCCCATGCACAAGTCACTGTATTGAAAGCAGCTGTTTCCCAACATTCAATTATAGGCTGATTAGGTTGTGTTCCTGTAACGTCCCAGATACAAGTCGCGGTATTGAAAGCGGCTGTTTCCCAGCAATCAGTTGCAGGCTGATTGGGTTGTGTTCCTGTAACGTCCCATGCACAAGCGGCGTTATTGAAAGCAGCTGTTTCCCAACAATCCGTTGCAGGCTGATTAGGTTGTGTTCCTGTAACGTCCCAAGTACAAGTCACGGTATTGAAAGCAGCTGTTTCCCAACATTCAATTATGGGCTGATTGGGTTGTGTTCCTGTAACGTCCCATGCACAAGCGGCGTTATTAAACGCAGCTGTTTCCCAACAATCGGTTGCAGGCTGATTAGGTTGTGTTCCTGTAACGTCCCAAATACAAGTCGCGGTATTGAAAGCGGCTGTTTCCCAACAATCAGTTGCAGGCTGATTGGGTTGTGTTCCTGTAACGTCCCAGATACAAGTCGCGGTATTGAAAGCAGCTGTTTCCCAACAATCAGTTGCAGGCTGATTAGGCTGTGTTCCAGTAACGTCCCAATTACAAGTCGCGGTATTAAAAGCAGCTGTTTCCCAACATTCAATTATGGGCTGATTGGGTTGTGTTCCTGTAACGTCCCAGATACAAGTCGCGGTATTGAAAGCGGCTGTTTCCCAACAATCAGTTGCAGGCTGATTAGGTTGTGTTCCAGTAACGTCCCAATTACAAGTCGCGGTATTGAAAGCGGCTGTTTCCCAACAATCGGTTGCAGGCTGATTAGGTTGTGTTCCAGTAACGTCCCAGATACAAGTCGCAGTATTGAAAGCTGCTGTTTCCCAACAATCAGTTGCAGGCTGATTAGGTTGTGTTCCTGTAACGTCCCAGATACAAGTCGCGGTATTGAAAGCAGCTGTTTCCCAACAATCGGTTGCAGGCTGATTAGGTTGTGTTCCGGTAACGTCCCAATTACAAGTCACGGTATTGAAAGTAGCTGTTTCCCAACAATCGGTGGTAGGCTGATTAGGTTGTGTTCCGGTAACCTGCCAAGTACATGTGGTATTATCGATGGCAGCCATCTCCCAACATTCTAATGTTGGTGAATTAGGAGCTTGATTCACAGTTACTGGATAAATATCAGAATATGTTATACAATCTAAATTGGATAAATTGGCAGCAACTTCAGCTACCTTAGTTCTGTAAAATGAGGTCGAAGTAATATTAGTGATCGTAATATTTTGATTAGATGCCCCTGCAATATCATTCCATACCATACCGTCTGCGCTTTCCTGCCATTGATAAAAATGATTGCTAAAAACATTATTGTCAGGAATTGCAGTTAAATCTAATGTGTAAGGAGTCTCTGAGCTACAAATAGTAAGATTCGTATTATTTGTTGCATCTTCTACAGCAATTAAATCTCCACAAGTTTTAAATTCAATATCATCTATTGCTAGATCATTACCACAACCACCAACACTATTGTTGATCATTCTAAGAATTACAGAGGTTTGTCCTGGTAGGGTTTGAAATACGAGAGCATGTTGATCCCATGTTGGGTTAGTGGAACTGAAAATGTTTCCTGTATCACCGCTGGCTAGAAGAGTCGTATCCGTTACGTCCCAGATCTGAAACCTAACATTTATAGGAACTCCGTTAGCACCGCAAGCTGCCGGAGTGATAGGTAATATATTAATTAACCATGCAGAAAACTCATAGGTTGTATTTTGGCAAAGACCACTTATAGGCCTCACATAAAAATCCCCGGTTGCAAAAGTTGCATTTACAATTAAGGCTTTTCCATTAGTATCCCCTATGGTATGATCACTTGGCAAACTCCATCCATAGAAAAAAGTACTGCTGGCAATGGTGTATTGTCCATCTTGAGGACCACCATTCCCTACAAAACCATATCCTGGAATAATAGCTGCTGATAATTGTGGACCAAAATTTGTACCTGTTCCAAAATTTTCTGTAAAAATTAAATCACCAGAATTCCCTTGACAAAAGCCCAATTGAGCTAATAATTGAAAACTGCTCATTAAAAAAGTTATAAAAATAACAGAGTTGTTAATTCTCATTGATACAATATATTTTTCTCAAAAATAAAATAAAAAGACAAGAAGGATATAGGTCAATTTGACAAAAGCAGAGTATTCAATCGACTATTATTGCTATTATGGTTAATTTAATCCTTCTTACTAAAATCATTTCAATAGCATCCTTATTGACTAAGGTGAATATAAGTATTTAAAAAGTAACTCAGAAAAATCTTTGTTTATTGCACTTGATCAAATGGAAACTTAAATAAAAGTACAGCGTAGTTACCTGATGTTTTTAAATTGACTTTTCAAAAAATATATAAATTGAAGTCGGTGACCAATTATCTAGACAATCACTATAGCAAAATTGAAAAAAGGAAGTAATTAAGTGCAGAAACAGCTAAATTCAAACATTCTCATTTGACAAATGGCAGATCAACATTTAACCTCTTCGTGTGAGCTCATAATTATAGGAACATTTCACTGATGAAAAACTACTCGGCTTTTCATCTCTAATGTTGATTTTTAAAGAAATGATAAAAAAAGTACTAAACTTCTCGATATTATTTTCAAAAACAACTTAAAAAATTGACCCATAAGGAAAGTAAAAATTAGCGGTGGATAATAGTTTTCTTAAGAATGTATAAGACAAAAATAAAACCTAAAAAAAGATACTCCATTAGCAACATAAACAATTAGGATGTTACTAAATGCTATGATCAAAATAACTACAAACAAAAAACGCCTTGCAATTTGCAAGGCATTTCGTATGGATAAAATTTTAAGATAGTTACTTCTTGAATTTTGAATATTTGTTTTTGAATTTATCAATACGTCCAGCAGTATCGATAAGTTTACTCTCACCGGTATAAAACGGGTGGGAAGTGCGAGAAATCTCCATTTTTATAAGTGGATATTGTGTTCCCTCATGTTCGATAGTCTCACTTGTGTTAGCAGTAGATTTTGTAATGAACACTTCTTCATTAGACATATCCTTAAATGCTACTAATCTATAATTTTCTGGGTGTATTCCTTTTTGCATGACTTTAATCTTATTCTTTAGCGGCTGCAAATTTAATTATTTTTATTTAATTAACGGCCTTTGGTTCTATTTTATTTAAAACAAATGTAATCTATAAAAACACAACTCGTAGCTTTATATTTGCCTTCTCTTTTAAAAATCATTTTTGTGGACAAGACAATCAAAAGAAATTCTTTTATATTAGGAATCTTAGGAGCTTTTATAACTTTTGGGATTTACATGTACATGTGGCAAGCACAGGATTATTTGAATCCGTCGTTAAATAAATCTATTTATATTTATCCCATCCTAATTGGAGTCATTGCACAATTGTGGGCAAGAGTAGTAATGAAGGGTAAAGTTTCTTTTAGGCAGGTCATATTAGCCTATTTCATTTGCATTATAATGGTTTTTTTAACAGAAACCATCACCTATTACCTGCTGCTCAATCACATCGACACCAATGCAAAAAATATTTTATTAGAGGCATGGCGAGGTATCAACGATAAAAGCCAAAACAACCTTGCACAAACTAAGATCTTTAAAGAGCCCAGTTTTGCTTTTTCTGAGTTTGTCTTAGGATTTGCGACGAAAACACTCATGTTTACTGTTCCTGGATTAATTACTGGAATTATAATTAGTAAAGTTCCACAACGATAGTTCTTCTCCTTTACATGTTTATATTTGATTCTTATTCATCAAGCAACACTCAACTATGAAAGATATTTTAAAAAAAACTTCCTTTAGGTACGGTGCCTTAGGTTTTATGATCTTTATCGTTGCCTACTTTACGATGTGGAACATAGACTTAGGTCTGTTCCTAAACCCGCTAGTTACCTACCCTATTTTCATATTAATATTTATTTTGGGTGTTTACTCTCAAAAACAAGCCAAAAAAGAAATGGGCGGTCATCTAACTTATAGCGGTGCTTTACTTTACTTTGTAGTTACTATTGCTATTGCTTTTTTAGGTTATGTAACTGCCGGAATTCTTATCTTTCACATTATTGATCCAGATGCTAAGAAAGAATTAGTGGAACTTACCATTCAAACTTCTTTAGAGATGAGCAACAAAATGCTAGGATGGATGGGAATGAAAGAGGCAGCTGGACAAGTTTCTGAAGATCAAATACGAGATTCTATGAAGTTAAGCCCTACACCATTCGGTACCGCAAGTCTTGTCATCGGTTATATAGGTAACCTTGCTTTTTATACGGTCGCTGGATTGATCTCTAGTTTAATTATTAAAAAAGATAGACCTTACGAGTTTGAATAAAACTAATCTTTCCATCGTCGTACCGCTGCTCAATGAGGCAGATTCGCTTCCAGAATTACAAGCATGGATTGATCGTGTCATGGAAAACACGAACCTTTGTTACGAAATTATTTATATAGATGATGGCAGCACAGATGAGAGTTGGAGTATTATTAGTGCGCTTTCGCGAAAGCGAAAACAGGTTAACTCCCCGCACCTCGTAAAAGGCATCAAATTTCAATCTAATTATGGGAAATCACAGGCTCTTCATGCCGGTTTTAAGATCGCCCAAGGAAATGTAATCATTACTATGGATGCAGATCTTCAGGATTCTCCAGATGAGATTCCAGAGCTGTATCAAATGATTACAAAGGGCCATCACGATCTGGTAAGCGGTTGGAAAAAAAAGCGTTACGACAGTGTTCTCTCCAAAAACTTACCCAGTAAACTCTTTAATTGGGCGGCACGTAAGACCAGTGGTGTACAACTCAATGATTTCAATTGCGGTCTAAAAGCATACAAGAGCGATGTGGTAAAAAATATCGATGTTCACGGTGAAATGCACCGCTATATTCCAGTTCTAGCAAAAAATGCTGGATTTACAGATATCACACAAAAAGAAGTGATCCATCAAGCTCGAAAATACGGCACTACTAAATTCGGTTACGAGCGTTTTATAAATGGTTTTTTAGACCTAATTACCATCGCCTTTATTTCTAAATATGGCAAGCGCCCTATGCACCTTTTTGGTACCTTAGGCGTGATTATGTTTTTGATAGGCTTTGTAATTGCAGGTTACGTAGGTAGTTCAAAACTGTACCGCATGGCAAATGATCTTCCCTACAGCCTTGTAACAGATAACCCTTGGTTTTTTATCGCATTAACCAGTATGATTTTAGGAACACTATTCTTTATAGCAGGATTTTTAGGTGAATTGATCTTAAGAAGTGGGCATCAAGGGAATCGTTATAGAATCGCTCAAGAAATTTAGTAAGCAGTGTTAGTAGGCAGGTAGATTTACAGCAAACTACATTTTATTAAATAATACTTGTAATGAAACAAGGAATGACCTTAAAAGCAGAAACAATCAATGGCTGCAAGCATTTTCAAACAAATCTAGAAAATTTAATTGGCTGTTTACCTTCTCACATTTGTAAGCAATGCAAACAAATCAACCTGCCTACTACTGCCTACTTATTCATATATTTGTCAGAGAACAGTCACTACATCACCAATGAATAAAGAACATATACTTAGAACAGCACAATCCTGGACACAAGCACCTTTTGACGAGGCTACTATCACACGTACACTAGCTTTGATAACCGCAAATAATGATGAATTCCAAGAGTCTTTTTATAAGGATCTAGAATTTGGTACTGGAGGAATGAGAGGTATTATGGGTGTTGGGACCAACCGCATTAATAAATATACATTAGGTAAAAACACACAAGGGCTCTCTCAATATTTGAACAAACAATTTCCAGAAGAACAAATAAAAGTAGCTATAGCCTACGATTGCCGCCGTAATTCTAAAGAACTCGCACAAGTAGTTGCAAACGTTTTTAGTGCAAACGGTATTCACGTATATCTTTTTGCAGACTTGCGTCCTACTCCACTATTATCTTACACGGTAAAAGCAAAAGGTTGTCATGCTGGAATTGTATTGACTGCTAGTCACAATCCGCCTGAGTATAATGGCTATAAAGTATATTGGCAGGATGGTGGACAGCTTGTACCACCACAAGACCAAGAAATACTAGATTTGATAGGATCGCTGGACTTTAGTGATATTAACTTCAATGGAAATTCTAAATTAGTAGAATTGCTTACCGAAGAAGATGACAATGCATTCATAGCAGACAGCATCAAAGCTGGTCAACTAGCTGGTGATGTGGATCGTTCTCGATTAAAAATTGTTTTTACAAGTCTTCATGGAACCAGTATTACCCTAATTCCAGAGACTTTAAAACGTGCTGGATATTCAGATTTACATGTTGTAAAAGAACAAGCTTTTCCAGATGGCGATTTCCCAACAGTAAAATCTCCTAATCCAGAAGAGCCAGAAGCGTTAAAAATGGCAGTGGATCTAGCTGACAGGATCCATGCAGACATTGTTATAGGAACAGATCCAGATGGCGATCGATTGGGTGTTGCCGTGCGTAATAATAAAGGCAAAATGGTCTTGCTTAACGGCAATCAAACCATGATCGCAATGACTGATTTTTTATTGAAACAAAACGATTTAAAGTCTTTAAAGCATCCATTTATAGGTTCTACGATTGTATCTACACCTATGATGCACGATCTAGCGAGGTCTTATGAGGTGGAATGTAAAGAAGGACTGACTGGATTTAAATGGATTGCCAAAATGATCGAGGACTATCCACATCAGGACTTTGTAGGTGGCGGCGAGGAAAGTTTTGGATACATGGTAGGAGATTTTGTGCGTGATAAAGATGCAGTTACTGCAGCCTTATTAGCTTGTGAGATGTACGCTTATGCAAAAGCAAACTCTTCAACTGTCTATCAAGAATTGATCAAGCTCTACGTAAAACATGGCTGTTATCAAGAAAAGTTGGTCTCTGTAGTCAAAAAAGGAATCTCTGGAGCCGAAGAGATCAAGCAAATGATGGTGGATTTAAGGGAAAACCCACCAGCTCAAATAGGTGGACAAGATGTCACTATCATAGAAGATTATGCCGCCAGTACCAAAAAAAACAAGCAATTGAACCAAACAGAAACGATTGCTATTCCAAAATCTAATGTTTTGATCTTTTATCTGGCAGATGGCTCAAAGATTGCAGCGCGGCCTAGTGGTACAGAACCTAAGATTAAGTTCTATATATCGGTAAAAACAGCACTGGACAAAGTAGAAAATTATGCTGGCGTCCAGGCACTACTAGAAGAAAAAATTAAAGGCATTCTTGCCAGTTTTGATAGGTAAATAAATGAATTATTTTAAAGAAATTTTACAGTATGCAAGACCTTATAAGGGCTATGGAATACTAAATATTATTTGTAATGTGTTTTTTGCTTTTTTTGGAGCATTGAGTTTTATTTCACTTATTCCTATGTTGGACGTCCTATTCGACAAGAATCAACAGGTCACTACAAAACCCGAGTGGACTGGAATACTTGACATGATGTCTTACATTAAAGGCTCCATGGGATTCTACCTCTCCAGTGAAATAGGGAATAAAGAAACTGCTTTACTACTTGTAATAGGGCTGGTATTAGTTCTTTTCTTTTTAAAAAATTTATTTGGCTATTTAGGAATGTATTTTATCGCCTTTCTACGCAATGGAGTTTTAAGAGATATTAGGAATGATATGTATTCAAAAATTGTACATCTTCCCATCGCTTATTTCTCTGAAAAGAGAAAGGGAGATGTGATTGCCCGGACAAGTGCTGATGTGCTGCAAGTACAAAATAGCTTTCTATCCATATTAGAACTTATAGTTAAAGAGCCTTTAAATATTATTTTCTCTTTAGCGCTTATGATTGTGATAAGCCCAAAACTTACCATTTTCATGCTCCTATTTTTGCCTGTTTCCGGTTTTTTAATCTCTCGATTAGGTAAGAAGCTCAAAAAGCGAAGTGATCAAGTCCAAAAAGAACAAGGATATTTCATATCGTTGCTTGAGGAAACATTAAGTGGTCTTAAAGTAATTAAAGGATTTAATGCTGAAAATAGACTAGAAGAAAGTTTTCAAAACAGCACTGGTAGACTTTATAGGTTTGCGGTAAAGCTTAATCACAGAAAAGGTTTAGCAAGTCCGGTGAGCGAGTTTCTGGGAATTCTCGTCATCGGAATTCTACTTTGGTACGGTGGGCGTCTTGTCATTGTAGAGCAAGCTATTGAAGGAACAACCTTTATAGGCTTTATGCTGCTTGCCTACGGGATTTTAACTCCCGCAAAAGCACTTTCAAAAGCAAGTTATCAAGTAAAAGAAGGAAATGCCGCCGCAGAACGTGTGCTAGAAATTCTTCATACTAAGAATGAGATTGAAGATAAACAAGGTGCTGTTGCTATTCCCGCTTTCGCGAAAGCGGTAAACTTACAAAATGTCACCTTTGCTTATCAAGAAGAACCTGTTCTCAAAAACTTTTCTCTTCATATCGCAAAGGGAACCAGCGTTGCTTTTGTAGGTCAATCAGGTTCTGGAAAAAGTACCATTGCAAATTTATTAACCAGATTCTATGATGTAGAAAATGGTGCTATAACTATAGACAATATCGATATAAAAGATATAACACTCAATAGTTTACGCGATCAAATGGCGATTGTAACGCAAGATTCTATTCTTTTTAATGATACCATTGCTACTAACGTGGCGCTAAGCGATAAAAATGCTTCGGAAGAACGTATTATAGAAGCACTTAAAATTGCAAATGCATGGGAATTTGTAAAAGACTTGCCAGAAGGAATTCATACCAACATAGGTGATAGTGGTGGTAAATTAAGTGGAGGACAAAAGCAACGTCTTTCCATAGCTCGTGCTGTGCTTAAAAACGCCCCTATTCTCATACTCGATGAAGCGACAAGTGCGCTAGATACAGAAAGTGAACGTTTGGTTCAAGATGCCCTAGAAAAAGTGATGAAGAACAGAACCTCCATAATCATCGCTCACCGACTTTCTACCATTCAAAATGCTGACCATATTGTAGTTCTAAAAAAAGGAGAAATAGTAGAGCAAGGAACACATACAGAGTTACTTGGTAAAGAAGGTCTTTATCACGGGCTGGTGAACATGCAAAGTCTGGCATGATGATTTTAGTGTATTTATTTTATAAATTAAACAACATGAAAAATCTTATTCTTCTCACTGCATTTTTAATCGCTTCTAGTTCTTTAATAAACGCACAGGAATCAGTAGATATATTGATGAATAGATCTTTAACAGAAGCAATAGCATCTGATAAACATGTGCTGGTTAAATTTGAAGCTTCCTGGTGTGGTTGGTGTCATCGCATGACTAAGAATATCAATAATAAAAAAGTCGCTAAATTCTTTAATGAGAATTATGTAGTACTTCCTATCGCAGTGTTTGAAAATGGAGATCAGGTAAGTCTTGAAAATCCAGGTTCTCGTGAATTAGTCACAACATATAAAGGTGACAGAGCTGGATTGCCGTTTTGGGTAATTCTGGATGCTACTGGAATGCTAGTTACCGATTCTTTTAATGAAAAAGGAAACAACCTAGGCTGCCCAGCTTCTCAAGAAGAAGTTACAGCTTTTATAGAAAAATTAAAAGCCACTTCAAAAATGACTGGTAAAGATGAAAAAAATATTGCGATGATCTTTACTAAAAAATGATTTGTAACACTCTCTTTTTAAAGTAACGCTACAATTACTGCAATGAATAAGTACTGTTAATTTTTAATTATTAATGAACCTTTTTAACACCTCTTTTACTGCCGAAGGTTTAATGGGTTTAGATATAAAATCATCGCATCCAGACGCAAAAGCCTTCTGTCTATCCTCAGAATTAGTATAAGCAGTTTGAGCGACTATAGGTGTGTGAGGAAACTTATCTTTAATCTCTCTTGAAGCTTTGTAACCATTCATAACTGGCATTTGAATATCCATAAAAACAAGATCCACATTCTGTTCTTGTTCCATTATTTCAATCGCTACTTGCCCATTTTCTGCTCTAATTATTTGAAAATCGTACTCCTTTATTTTTTCTAACAAAGATTTGAGGATTAAGAAATTCAAGGCTACATCCTCAGCTATCAAAATTTTATAAAAAGAAGGCCTTGCCTTTTTGGTTGATTCTTTTTCTTTCTCATCGCGCAATTCTTGTTTTTTTGTTACAGTTATCGGTACTTTGATATGAACAGTTGTTCCTTTTCCTAAATCTGAATAAAGATCGAGCTGTCCATTCATTAATTCAACGTAAGCTTTTGATATGGTTAATCCCAACCCCAAACCTTCAAATAACTCGGTAGTATCTTGATTAGACTTGGAATAACTATCAAAAATAGATTTCTGACGTTCCTCGGAAATACCTATTCCAGTGTCTGTTAATTTAATATCAATACAATCATTTTTAATTGTTGCAAAAAAGATAACTTCTCCATAACTCGTAAACTTGATGGCATTATCAATGACATGCTTGATCGTTTTAGATAACTTATTTTCATCCACAATGACACAGTTTTGCTTTTCAGGAATCTCTAGCACCAGTTGGTATTGAATCTTCTTTAACCTAGATAGATCTATGTATTTATTAAAACACTTGTTCAATACATCTGAAAGAAGTATCGTGTTTTTTTGAGCCGATAGTTGCTTGTTTTGTAACATCGATATTTCTAGGACATTATCCATCATATCCATCAATCTCAAACAAGCTTGATTAATAATCGCTACGTAGTCTTTTTTCTGGCTCTCCTCAAGACCTTCCTTATTTAACAAACCTGAAAAACCCATAATGGCATTCATTGGAGTACGCATCTCATGAGTGATGTTATTTATAAATGAAGTCTTTATTTTACTGCTCTGTTCCGCATTAATTTTTGCCTTTTTAAGTTCATTTGTTTTTGAATTAATAACATATTTTAAATACCTATTGAATACTAGTATGAATAACAACAAACATAAAATGCCAATGCACAACTCGAACCAGAAAGATGCCCTAAGGTAAAAAGGCTTATTAAAGGTCACCAACCAAGAATCGACAATCTCTTGCTTATCGTCATAGGTAATACTCTGCATAGCACTATAAATAACTTCATTGAGCATGACATCATTCTTAACGACAGCTATAGAGGGCTCATAATACGTACCTGTGTATTTTAAAATTTCTAAATTGCTTAAGCTTTTGGACCCGATATGGTAAGTAACAACAGCTTTGGGTCCGACAAAATAAGCTTCTCCAGTTTCTGAAATCTTTTTTAGACATTCTAGATCGGTCCCGCATGGAGTTAAAATCGTGGCTTCAGGAAATTGAAGTTTTAGATTTTCTACTATAGCAAAATTATTGGGTAAATAAAATGATGCCGTTTCAAAATCCTTTATGGTCTTTGCTTTTCCAGAAGATTTCTTTCCTACAATAACATAAGGTGATTCAAACAATTTAAAATAAAAGTTGAGATATGCTTTTCTGGACGGGGCTTCTTGGATTTCAAGAATTAGATCTAATTTATTGTCACGGGCATCTTCCATAATATTTGAAAAATCATCGTAGGCCTTAATATCAAATTTGAATTGCGCTCTTTTTTCTAGAAGCTTTAAATAATCCATAAGGATCCCTTCAGGATGATCATTTTTATCTAGAAAAATATATGGAGAATAGGCGGGATAAACGGCTACCTGAATCCGTTCCCGATCGTTGAGCCATTTGCGCTCTTCTTGATTCATTATATCGATATCCTGGCAGGAAACTACAGAAAAAAACACTGATAGTGCTACCAAAAAAAATCCTTTTATCTCTCTCAACCTGAATGTATTATTAACTAAAATTACAAAAATTAACCTTAGGATGAAAGTCCCTGCCTGTTTTAAAATATTCTTGATTTTAAAACATCCCTATCAGTATGCAAAAAAAACAAAACTGCTTTCCACTTTTATAGGTTATACAAACCATCTTTTAATCCTACATTTGTAGCATGAATCTAGCTATACTTTGATGAGTTCCATTCTGCACCGATTTGATTCAATTGATCCAACAAAAGATATTGATATCCCTCAAAAGTTCACCTTTCCATTTCTTTATGAAACGCATCCGCTTGCTGTTATAGCTGCTGAACAACTGAAAAATTACTTAGACAGTTTTGAGAATTGGTTTTATGATTTAAATTTAGGACCAAAGGATCACCATCACCAGCATCCGCTTGGGAAAATGTTTGGGGTTCTTGTGGTAGAAAACACAGATGGGAAGCTAGGGCATTTATGGGCTTATTCTGGCGTGATCACAGGAGCGCAAAAAGATTCTCGTTTTGTTCCTTTAGTCTTTAATATGTTCTCAGAGGATAGCTTGTATGCCAAGGAGAATTCACAACTGGATGAATTGAATCAACAAATTGATTCCTTAGAAACCGATGCTTTATTTTTAAAAAGTTTGAAACAAGTACTAAACCTTGAAAAAGAAAACGAGCTCCTGATCTACAACCAGCGTAAAAAACATGCGGTACTCAAAGCTTCTCGTAAAAAAGAACGAGAACAGGCTCTAAACTCATTTATTGAAGAGGAGTATCAAAGACTGCTTGATAGTCATCAAACGCAAGGAATGAATGCAAAGTTCTTACTTAAGGAATACAAAATATACCTTCATAGAAAAGCTGCTCCTTTAAAAGAATTTATTTCCAAACGTAAAAAAGCAATCGAGGAACTGAAAACCAAGCGTAAAAACTTATCTCATAAACTTCAAAGCTGGATTTTTGAACAGTACCAGTTCCTCAATGCAAATGGCAAGCCTAAAAGTGCGCTCGATCTTTTTAAAAACATACCACCATACTTCCCTCCTTCAGGAACAGGAGATTGTGCAGCGCCTAAATTAGTACAATATGCCTACCTCCATAATCTAAAACCGATAGCCATGGCCGAGTTTTGGTACGGAGAGTCTTTAAAGTCACAAATTAGAAAGCACGGTCATTATTATCCATCCTGTCGTTCTAAATGTGAACCGATTTTAGAACACATGTTAGAAGGTCTAGAGGTAGATGACAATCCCATGCTCAAAAATCCAGCTGAAGGAAAGGATTTACCTATTATTTATGAAGACGACTATCTTATGGCTGTCAACAAACCAGAAGAGTTCCTTTCAGTAAGAGGTAAAACTATAGAGGACTCTGTAGAATCCAGGATGAAAAAGCGTTTTCCTGATGCCACTGGGCCGCTTATTGTTCATAGACTAGACATGGGTACTTCTGGTATACTGGCATTGACTAAATCTTTAGAAGTACATAAGAAACTCCAAGATCAGTTTGAAAAACGCACGGTTAATAAACGCTATGTCGCTTTACTCGATGGAATCGTAAAAGAGAACAGTGGTTTTATAGACCTGCCTTTACGTGTGGATCTCGACAACCGTCCCTTCCAAATGGTAGATCCAGTGCATGGGAAAAATGCACGTACTAGATATGAAGTCTTAGAACGCAAAGATGGGAAAACAAGGGTACACTTCTTCCCTATCACCGGTCGTACGCATCAACTGAGAGTTCACGCAGCACATCCACTGGGATTGAACTGTCCTATTATAGGCGACGATCTCTACGGTTTTAAAAAAGACCGATTGTACTTGCACGCTGAGCAACTGGAATTCATACATCCCATAACATTACAACCTGTCATTTTAAATGTTCCTGCTCCTTTTTAAGGTCTTGTGAATAACTAGGTCACTTTCCTATTTTGAGACGGGAATGCACATCGTATTTTTACTGTAAATGTCTATGTTATGTCTCAGGAATTGAATGGGTTGTTATTTTTAATCATTGGTGTGTTGGTCGGTGCTGTTGTGGCGTGGTTTTTTGCAAAAACAAGTTTCTCTGGGAGTTTAAATCTATTAGAATCAGAAAAGAAGCAATTGACCTCGCAACTTTCTCAATTGCAACCAGCTCTGGAAGAACGTGATAAGTTAAGGCATGAAAACAGTCAATACAGCGCACAACTGCAGCAGAAACTAGAAAGTCAACAAGAACTTAGTGCTAGGCTTCAAAAGCTAGATAAAGAGTATCGTGAAATAGCTATCGAGAAGGAGCATATAAATGTATTGCTGGCTGAGCAACGTACCGCTTTCGCGAAAGCGGAAGAAAAACATACCGAAGCACAGGGAGAAATAGAGAAATTAAACGAAAAATTTACCAAGGAGTTTGAAAACTTAGCTAACAAAATCCTAGATGAAAAAAGCACCAAATTCACGGACCAAAACAAAAAAAATATCGAGCAAATTCTGAGTCCGCTGCAAGAGAAAATCACAAGTTTTGAAAAACGTGTAGAAGACACCCATAAAGATACTATAGACCGACAAAGTTCATTGAGAGAACAAATATTAGGACTCAAAGAACTCAACCAGCAAATGAGTAAGGAAACTAGCAATCTTACTAAAGCGCTCAAAGGAGATTCAAAAATGAGGGGAAATTGGGGTGAATTGGTACTGGAAAGAGTTCTTGAAAAATCAGGTTTAGTAAAAGGCTCTGAATATGAGGTGCAGCAAACCATTAAGACAGAAGATGGAAAAACCTTATTTCCTGATGTGGTTATTAACCTTCCTGGCGGCAAGAAAATGGTGATTGACTCTAAGGTATCCTTGAATGCCTACGAGCGATATATCAATGAAGAAGATGAAGAAATGCAACAGCGCTATTTGAAAGACCACGTCGCGTCTCTCAAAAAGCACGTCGCAGATCTTTCTGGAAAGAGCTATCATGATTACCATATAGACAGTCCAGATTTTGTACTCCTATTTGTGCCTATCGAACCAGCGTTTGCCATGGCGCTTAATTACGACGGTAATTTGTACAGTGAGGCATTTGATAAAAACATTGTCATCGTTACCCCTACTACGCTACTGGCAACCTTACGAACTATTGATACCATGTGGCAAAATGAAAAGCAGCAAAAAAACGCCTTGGATATAGCCACTGCAGCTGGAGCTTTATACGATAAATTTGTAGGCCTTACAGAAGACTTAATCAAGGTAGGTACACAAATGGATACGGTTCAAAAGACATATAAATCCAGTATGAACAAGCTTACAGAAGGTTCTGGGAACTTAGTAGGTAGAATTGAAAGATTAAAGATACTAGGTGCTAAAACAAATAAGTCTCTCAATGAAAAACTTGTTCATCGCGCTATAGAAAGTGATCCTGACGTTCTAGATGCGAGTGATGAGGAGCCTCTTTTAACTTAATATATTACATATTTAGGTAATAAAACTGATTATTACCCAAATATGTAATATATTTGATTATTACCTAAATATGTAATATGGAAGCCATCTTATCAGGAGATATCGTTAACTCTACAAACGTAAAGCCACAAGTATACCTGTCCATTTTAGAAAAGTGGATCAAAAAGCATTCAAAAGATCAACAGTATAGTATTTATCGAGGCGATAGCTTTCAACTGGTAATAGCTCAGCCCGTAAAAGCCTTAAGTGTGATTGTCGAGTTAAAATCAGCGCTAAAAAGAATAAAAACACTAGACGTAAAAATTGCGATAGGCTTGGGCCGTATAGACTTTAAAAATGCCATCACTTCAAAATCTAGTGGAACTGCTTTTATAAGATCTGGACGAGCATTAGATGCTATAGAAAATAAAAAACAGAATATCATTTTATCTAGCGATCACGCATTAGATACCTACATGAACAGTAACTTAAAACTAGCTGGTATATTAATGGACTCCTGGAGCATCAATAGTGCAGAAACTGTTTATGAAGCCCTTATAAATCCTAAGGCAAATCAAACCCAGCTAGGGGAACTATTGGGAATCAAACAAGCAACAGCAAGCAGAAGACTAGAAAGAGCCTACTGGACAGAAATTCAAGAATTGATACTGCTATTTGAACAATTCTATAAAGACGTGAGCCATGGAACTATTGATTAAACTATTAATTGCACACTTTCTAGGGGACTTTGTTTTACAGACGAACAAATTCACAAAGAAGAAAGAAAAACTCAAGCTGCGCTCCTATCATCTTTATCTCCATGCAGGGATTCATGGAGCCGTATGCTGGTTGCTTTTATGGGACTTGAACTATTGGTATGTGGCACTTATTATTTTAGTCACACATTTATTCATAGATACTGGTAAACTCTATTTTACCACTAAGAAAAACAATCGCTGGTTATTTGCTTTAGACCAGCTGGCTCATTTTTTAGTCATTCTAGCGCTTGCCGCACATATTTCATTACTAGATTTTTATGTAAGTGATAGGTTCATAGAGCTGCTATGGCCCTTGCTACTTTGTGTCCTTTTCTTAACCAATCCCGTAGGGATTATGTTAAAGATATTTTTTACCAGATGGACATTAACTGATGATGAAACTGGAATCTATGGATTGCAAAATGCAGGGAAATGGATAGGAATGTTAGAAAGGTTATTGATCTTTCTCTTTATTATTACCGATAATTTTGGAGCTGTAGGATTATTATTGACTGCCAAATCTGTTTTTAGATTTGGTGACTTAAGCAAAGCAAAAAACATGAAGTTGACCGAGTATGTATTGATAGGTACATTGCTTAGCTTTGGCATCGCAATTCTAGTTGGACTCGTTTTTAAAAACTATGTGTTGTGAAAAATATTTTAGGAATTATGTAGAACTTACATAGGAAGAAAAATTTAGCGCTTTCTTCTTTTGAGGTGAAACAAAAGCCTTTATAATACCGGCTATTAAAAAAGACAACCTTTATTTAATAAGAATTACTGATGCTAGTAAGGTATTTACCTAATGACTATGCTCCTTATAAAATTTTCGGAGCATATATCTAACACACTTAATTACCATTATTGTATGAATGAAAAATTCAAATCACCAGAACAATCTAGAGTGATGCTATCACTACTGATGTTACCATCGCATGCTAACTTTTCAGGTAAAATCCATGGAGGCTATGTATTATCGCTTATCGATCAAATTGCATTTGCTTGTGCATCAAAACACAGCGGCGTTTACTGTGTAACAGCCAGTGTTGATGTCGTAGATTTTAAAGCTCCTATAGAAGTAGGAGAAATGCTGACTCTCAAAGCAACAGTAAATTACGTAGGTACCTCTTCTATAGTCGTAGGAATACGCGTAGATGCAGAAAATATTCAAACTGGCGAGTCTAAACATTGCAACTCTTCCTTCCTTACCATGGTTGCAAAAGATAATCATGGCAAAACAGTTCCAGTACCTGGCCTCAAAATAAGTAATGAAACCGACGTACGCAGATTTGCTAGAGCAATAAAAAGGAAAGAGATCAAAAAAAAGAGTGCAAAAGAAATTGCTGAAGCAAACTTCTCTGACGTTAGTTATAAGGAAGAATTGAAAAATTATAACGTAGAGATAAATCTTTAAAAAACACGAACTAAATTAAAGCCAAAGTAAAACCTGCCTTCTAACCAATCTCCTGTTCCTTGACTTAGAAAACCATTAGTTAACATAGGTTGTGCATTTGTAAAATGCATCTGAAAAACATGCCCACCAGTTTCCAGATCAACCCCTACACTTAGCGGATTCACAAACGGGCTTTCATTTGCTCTATTTAAATGAGCACCGTAGTCTGCGTTGATACTCCATCTATTGGTTAACTTATAACGAGCTCCTAATCCTATCGCAAACTGTGTATTATCTTGTGGATCAAAAGGAACAAAATTTTGATGAAACAAGGTAGGACTCAATTGTGCCGAGAATCTTTTAGATATTTTTCTGGCAATAATAAATTGTGCTGTATAGCCCAATCGATCTACAAATTCTAATTTTGGATAAATAACTCGATCTAGCTCTGTATTGGTATCCAAAGCAGTAAATAAAGCGATAGAAAAAGGAAAGCCTTCTCGTACTTGTCGTTTTAACTTGAATTTTGTGGCGAGCTGATAGGTTTTATTAAAACTTGTCCGACTGGCTTCTATATGCATCCATTCTGTAAGTCCATAGACGAATTGAAATCTAGTAACTGCATTGTCCATGCCAAAGAGATCATCAATACCGTTTTCTACACTGCCAAAACGATGAGATATTACCATTTGAAACTCCTTAAGAGCCACCAGTTTTGTAGTCTCAAAATTGACCACTTTTAATGATTTCCAAGTTGCGATAACTGTCTTATCTTCCTCTTGACCATAGCCTTCTAATAAGTCTTCTTGAGCCAAAGTACTAAAGATAGTAAATAAACAAATAAATAACGCTGATAGATATTTCATAATGTAAAAAAGAGAAAGCCGCGTATAATTGTATATAGCGGCTTTAGTTAATTTTTTTTTTACTTTTTAATAAATTTCTGAGTAGAAATCTTATTATCTACCATCACTTGACTGATGTAGACTCCTGATGAAAACGAAGTAACGTCAATTTTATTTTGTCTTTCTATGTAGCGTTGTAGAACTTGCTGCCCATTCATGTTGTAGATCACTAGCCGCGCTATATCAGAATTTGCAAGTTCAATAGTCACCTCATTTATAGCATGGGTAGGAAATAATTGAAAAGAACTGATAAGCTCCTCATTATTCGTCAATATCGCAGAAGACTGTCCACTCACCATTTGATCGCCACCATTTCCATTAGCGTTATTTGCTTGAAGAGTTGCGTAGTAAAATGTGACTGCTCCAAGGTTAGAAGCTGGTGCGGTCCAAGAAAGATCCCAATTATTGATGCTATTTCCTAAGGAATTATGGGTCAATCCGTTAGTATCGGTTCGTAATCGAGTATTTGTGCCCGCTGTCCATGTTCCTATCTTAGTTCCACCAGCAATTTCTGCAGTGATGTTAAAACCAAATTTAGATACGCTAGAACCGTTGATTCCTAAATTGATGTTATAAGTTTGTCCAGCTGCATAAGCAGTAGGCATGTTTGTTAATGCTGGAGTGCCTCCATGATTTGCTCCTGTTGCATGGCAGTTAGTACAGGTACTGCCACCATCTCCTGGAGAACCTGAAAAACTTCCTGTCTGACCACTAGAAAAACTAACTAGGCATATAAGTCCTATAGGAATGGCTGTTAAAATGCTGTAAAATGAGTAATTTTTTTTCATGATGTTTATTTTTTAATTAGTTGAATTTATAAAAATGGCTTGATCTACTTTAACTTCTTCTAATAAATCATCATAGCCTAAGCAACGGCCTTTGATAGTGTAAGGTCGATTTACCTCAATCTTATGAGAGTTGGACAATTCAATAAACACCTGATCATCTAAAGTTATGGATGCTGCCGTTTTATCAGTCGCAATTCCTGAAACTTCAATCACTTGGTCTAAAGCGCGTATATCATTAGAAGCATTATTATCTGTAAAAAGAACTATAAGTTCTGATGTTGTAAATGAAGAAGACGCATCACTAGATGCTACTTCCATATGATCTTGGTATAAATAATTATACCCTAGAATACCCATAATGGCAACAACAACAAAAACGACACCTATTTTTTTTCTCATATCTTATGACAAATATCATTTAAATCTACAACATATTCCTCACAGAATCATATATTTATAGCATAAAATACAGATATGAAACACCTTTTGTTCTGCCTTACGATAGTTTTAATACTGATCTCTTGTACAAATACAAGCCCAGAGGATCTTGAAGATGATACACCCATAACTGGAACCGTAAAATATGACACCGATATTTTTCCAATTGTAGAAAGTCAGTGTTTGTCCTGTCATAATGATAATGTTGCATCTGGAAATAATAGTTACAGCAGTTATGCCCAATTTAGAGACGCTACAGAAAATGGCAATGTTATTGATAGAATCACAAGAAATGTAGGAGATCCATTGCTTATGCCACAAGGCAACCAACTGCCTCAAAACAGTATCAATCTCATCTTGCAATGGCAAACGGACGGATACCTAGAAAATTAACCCAATATGAAATGTTTATTCTCTTTACTAATGCTCATAACAGTTTTGCATACACATGCTCAAAAGCATGTGACTAAAACGGGAACCATAAGTTTTGAAGGTTCTGTGGAGACCTTTCAACCCATTAAGGCTACTAATAAAAGCACTACCGTAGTATTAGATAATAAAGGCAATCTTGCAGCGCTGGTCTTGATAAAAGGATTTCGTTTTCCTGTAGCTTTAATGCAAGAACATTTCAATGAAAATTATATGGAAAGTGATGCCTTTCCTAAAGCTACGCTCAGAGGCAAGCTTGCAAATTACGACACTTTTGTGCCTGATGGTACTACTCAAACATTACAATTCACAGGAACACTTGAAATGCATGGTGTAAAAAAAGAGTTAGAAATCCCCATAGAAATTACCTATACGGCAGCAGGATATAAACTGCTTGCTGAATTTAAACTCAACCCAAGCGATTATGACATTGATGTTCCTTCAATAGTCAGTAAGAAAATAGCTGATAAAATTACAGTGGTTGTGGAAGCTGTTATGACCCAGTAATAAAAAATTACAACGCCATATAGTTCCTAAATTAGCAATACTTTTCCCCTTAATAATACCTATCTCTTTATTTTAAAATTTCAGGAACAACAAGCTAAGCATGAAATCAAATCCGGCTGAATTTTATTATTACGAAGCATATGATAGGATTCAAAGAGCTACCTATAAAGCGCTTTCCGATTCTCTTTCATCCGTGGCTTAGAACTTATCAATAGAGCTATTGCTGTTACCTTCTAAAAAGTCAAAATACAAAAGGATAAAAAGAATCCTATATATTCTTAAAAAAACATATAAACTTTCAAAGAATCATTTTGTGAATTCTACTGATCTAGATCCCTAAAATTCAAAAGTTTGAATATTGGTATTTGATTAAGTTCCCTTCTAATAGCTATACTCAGTAAATATAGCTTTTAGTATACGTAGCTCTTTAGAGCCTACAGAAAAACAGCATTAGAAACTTATTACTTTACATCTTTGAGCAGCTCTATAATAGCACGATCGAGTTGTTGATCTGTTCCTTTATCGATCTGTCCTGGCATATTTTTCACTTTTATCATAGGCTCCGTTTGGCTATTTTCCATCCACTTGCCGTTGATATCTTTTGCACTTACTGGAACAACACCCCAATATGAACCGTCTGGCAATCCTTCCCAACCCGCAAAACTGCAGGTTCCTGGAGTAGGCATTCCTACCGTTTTTCCTATTTTAAGATCGGTATAACCACAAGCAAAACAGTGCCCATCGCTATACTGAGCTTCATTAATCATCGCTAGTGTAGGCTTTATCCATCTTGAAGTAGGCTCACCACCTACTACTTTATCTTCTGTTGCATAAGTAATGAATGGTGTTCCTGTAAAAAACATAGCGAGGTCTGCCACTAGATCGCCTCCACCATTGTAACGTGTGTCGATGATCATTGCTTTGCGATCGAAGTACTTACCCATCATTTTTTCATAGATATCGCGGTAAGGCCCGTCGCCCATTCCCGGGATGTGAACATAACCTAACTCTCCGTTACTTTTCTTAGTAACTTCTTCTTCGTTTTGCTTTACCCATCTTTTGTAAAGCAAGCCACGTTCTTCTCCAGATGAGATAGGTTTCACCGTGATGGTCAGACGCTTCTTAGTAACTGGATCAAGAATTTCTAGCAACATAAATTTATCAGCCTTACGGTTTAAATATTCGGCTATGTCCTTAGTAGCGCTTATAATAACTCCATCAATCTTCTCGATAAGCATTCCTGCTTTCACGTCAAAGCCAGCTTTGTCTAGCGGTCCACCTTTGATCACTTCGGTAATTTTGATTCCGTCAGTTTTGTGGCTGTAGTCCATAAATATCCCTAAAGATGCCGTAGCATCTTTGTTTTTCATGGTAATACTCGCACCACCAGAACCAGCATGAGACACATTTAGTTCTCCTAGCATTTCAGAAAGCAGTTCTGTAAATTCATTGCTATTCCCTAAATAAGGCAAGTGTTTGCTGTATTCTGTTTTCATTAGATCCCAGTCCACACCGTGAAAATCTGGATGGTAAAAAATAGCATTGGTACGTATCCACACATGATCAAACATAGCCTGACGCTCTGCAGCAGCGTCATATTCCATCTCACCAGAAACTTTAACTGCCGTTTTCTTGTTTTTTTCTAGATCAATTTTAGAGATACTTCCACTACTCAAAAGAAATAAATTTTTCATCTCTTTATCCCATTGTAAACTTCCAGAAGAAGCTCCCAGTTTAAGAGCCATTTTAGTTTCTTTGGTTCTCAAATCTGTAGTCCATAAGTCTAGTTTATCTTCAAATCTAGTGAGGTAATACAATTTACTTCCATCTTTTGAAAGTACAGCATCTCTAAGACCCGAAGAATGAATAGTGAAACGTTTAGTGCGATCCTTCATCTCATCCCAATCAAATTTGAGTTCTAATGTATCTTTCTTCTTTTCTTGATCTGCTTTTTTCTCTCTTTTGCTTTTCTTTTTAAGGTTTTTAAGACTGTCCTTTTTCTTTTCGGCGTCGGTTAGTTTTTTAATCTCTTTTTGAAGCGCATATTCTTCTTTACTTAAATTAAACTCATCCCAAGAATCTTGAGTAAAGAACATACTGTATACATCGCTTTGTGAAGAGCCGCTTGTGGCATAAGATTTCAATCCATCTCGATTTGAAAACCAAATCATTTGCTTACCTCCATTTACCCATTGTGGACTAAAATCATAATAACCACTTTCATTGAGATTGACCTTTTTTGAGCCATCTGCAGCGAGTAAAAGGATCTCGCTATTATTAAGCGATAAGCCCCAATCCATCAATAGCCATTTGCTGTCTGGACTCCATGTAAAATCTTTATCACCATCTCTCATGTGGAATAAGTCTTTAGGAGTCATTAAAGTTACCTCTTCACCAGTTTTCACGTCTTTAATTTTAAGCGTGCGTCTATCTTCTATAAAGGCTAGTTTCTTACCATCTGGAGCGTACTTTGCCAGATAATTATCTTTACCATTTTCTAATACAGCGGTTTCTTTTATTAAGGTAGAAGCAAAAAAGAAAGGCTCTTCTTTACGTACTTTCTCCGATTTATAAATGCTCCATTTCCCATTGCGCTCACTGCTATAAACCACAGATTTACCATCTGGTCCCCAAGTCACAAAACGCTCTGCTTCTGGAGTATTGGTAATTCTCTTTGTAAATGACTCTTCTATAGAGGTTACAAAAACTTCTCCTCTGGCGATAAAAGCAATTTCTTTACCGTCTGGAGAAATTTCCATTTCATTCACACCGCCATTGATAGAAATAAACTTATCGCTGTTGCTTATTTGTTGTGTAGTGATATGTACCACAAGTTTTTTAGGCTCTTGACCTTCTTTCATGGTATATAACTTTCCATCAAAACCAAAACAAAGTGTTCCATTTCCAAAAGATAAAAAACGCACCGGATGCAACTTGAAGGAGGTTAATTGATTTGTATTAGAGCCGTCTAAATTTGATTTATGAAGATTAAACGAGCCGCTTTGCTCACTTAAATAATAGAAGGAATTTTGATCACTAGAAAAAACAGGCATTCTGTCTTCTCCTTTAAAACTGGTGATCATTTTATGCGTATCTGTAGCAACATCATAGTTCCAAATATCTCTCGTTATACTTGATTGATGGTGCTTGCGCCATATATTCTCACCTCCTTTTTTATCGTGGTATAAAATCGTGTTGCCATCTTTACTTACATTCAGGAATTCTGCGGGAATAGTAAATACTTGATCTACTCGTCCACCAGCAACCGGCACATTGTACACTTCTGGCTGTGATCCTGTAGGAAACTGTCTGTGGTTGACCTCATCCATGCGCACAGCTCCAAAAAGGATTTTCTTATCATCGTGTGTAAATGTAAAGGGTTGTTCATCGCTGGAATGGTAAGTAAGTCTTCTCGCAGCACCACCTTTTGCATTCATGACATACACATCAAAATTTCCATAACGGTTAGACGCAAAAGCGATTTGCTTTCCGTCTTTACTCCAAACAGCTTGATAATCATGTGCTTCGTGAAAGGTTAATTGTTGTGCATCTCCACCTTCAGAAGATACTTTATACAAATCGCCTTTATAGGTAAACACTATTTGTGCGCCATCTGGTGATATGGTATTGTGACGCAGCCACCCTGCGTCTTGTTGTGCGTGAATACTAATAGCTATTAGGAATAATACCCAAGTAAAAAGAATTTTCATATGTGAGTTTTTTGGTTCAGCAATATCATTTTATTTGATGTAGAAGACTGTCACAATTTACAACGGATATAGTTAACTATAATTTTTTAGTTAAAAATAAATGTTTCTATATTCCGCTTTCGCGAAAGCGAAATAATTAAAATCTCCTGTAATTAGGGAACTAAGTCTTTTTTTTTAGCACCTCTGAAAGCCTGTTTCATTCCTATAAAAAAGGGACTCCATGTTTCTCTGACCAGAAACCGTTTCCTATATGTATAAAAGACATTTATAAACCATGCTCAAAACATTTAGATTTTCGGAGGATTTAGCAGATGTATCTAATGTTTTCTCAAGGCATAAGTTTTAAGCATAGCTTATGTTACGCTTGCCAATTGTAAGGCAGAGAAAAGGAATAAGAAAAAGCTAAAAATCCGAAAACCAGGCGTTTTGAGTATACTACCCCTTTAAATATTTAAATCGCATCATTCTTCTAAATAAAATGAACCACTAAAATACCGTCTTTAAAGAATCCAGTTCCTTTTTGCATGTGATGATTACTGATGTTCCATAAATCCGTGATCCTACCGTTGCTGTACTTAGATAGAAAAAGCTTCCTTTCGCAACTACTCTGTGCAGGATCTTGATGATGACCCATTATCTGAAAATTACAACCTGGACCACTAATTTTATACAATTCTTGTGTTATACAAATGTAAGTACTACCGCTTTGAGGTGGATATGCTTTATATTTGTATCCTTATCAATCTATTATGGGCAAGCTAGGAAAAGAAAAAAATACCAGAAACAAAAATAAGCATACGGAACTTATCGAGCGTATTAAAAACAAAAAGCGCACGAAAAAAGAATTGCGTACAGAGCGTTTAAAAGCGATTACTAAAGCGGCGCAAGAAGCTGCAAGCAAAGAAATTTTATAACTAATTGAATAAGTAGATCAAAAAATAATTAATAGTTCCAAGTAAGCTGTAAAGAATAGTCTTCTACTTAAATTTTACAAAAAATTTGATTCAAAAAATTTGCAGATGTATTTAAAATATACATTCCTATTTATCTTTTATTGCTTTCTTCTTACCGGTTGTTCCGTAAAAAAATTCAAGAATTTAGACTATAAGGCGCCACAAGTAAAAGAGACTCCTACACCTACATTAAATATTTTTACAAAACGCCATCAAAAAGATTCATTACAACCTGTATTGATTTTTGTATACGGTGGCTATTGGAACAGTGGTCGCAAGGAAATTTACAATCATGTGGGTCGCAATTTTGCACGCAACGGAGTTACTGTAGTACTGCCTGATTATACTAAAAGTCCTGTGGCAAGCTATAAAGAAATGGCAGAGCAAATTGCGCAATCCATAAAGTGGACACAAAAACATATTGCAACATATGGTGGAAATCCTGATCAAATTTACGTTACTGGACATAGTGCCGGCGGACATTTAGGAGCGCTTGCTGTTATGAATAAAGAATACCAAGTACCCACTAATGCGGTAAAAGGTATTATTTTAAACGATGCTGCAGGATTAGATATGTACTCTTATTTATTAGAAAACAAACCCACTCAAAAAAACAATTACCTCAGTACTTGGACACTAGATCCAGAAAATTGGAAAGCCGCTTCTCCTTATTACTTTATGGATAAAAAAACCCCTGAAATAAAAATCTATACCGGAACAAAAACCTATGCATCTATTATAGCTGGTAACAATAAATTTGTTTTAGAGCTTCAAAAATATCAGCCCGATGCTCACATAGAGTTTCTAGACAAAAAGCACGTTTCTATGGTGACTCAACTCTTTTTCCCATGGAATGATCTCCTCGAAGAGATGGCAACCTTTATTAAAAAAGAATAAGAGGCCTTTGCGGGGTGCACCCTACAGTTTCCGGTACCTGTTTCATATCAAATTGTTTTGCATTAATTGTTGTGGCTTAACGCATCCGTATATTAAAAAACAATTTGCATTAATATTTCAGCCGCAGAGATATCTGTTCCTTGAGCAAAATCTGTCTTGCTATAAGAAGCTTGTAATTTTAAGTTATTTGCTCTAAAATATTTAGTGAATCCTATCGAATAGCTATTTGCGTCAGGTAAGATAGAATTGAGATTGTTTTCAAATTCTGGAGTAGTTTGCTCGTATCTTAGATCAAGACTGTAACCACTTTTAGTAACATATCCAGTTTGAAGGCTGTAACTGCTTCCTAAAACTAAAAAATCACTGATTTGAGATGGCGCTAATAAATCTGCTCCAGCGGTGTCTAGAAAGGCAAGTTCTATACCACTAGCGCTTGCGTTTACATACTCTCCTAAAAAGGAGAATCCTCTGTATTTTAGTAATAAGTCCACGTATTGTTGTGAATAATCTGGAAGATTTTCAATACCATTTGCATCAAAGAACAAGAAATCTCCATGACCTTCACCATTTGAACCACTAGCACCGTTGTTGTAACTTATTGCTCCACCTAATAACATTTTAAGTTGGCTCTCATGAGCAAGATCTGCTGTGTACATATCATTTCCTTTTTTAAAGGCTCCTAATGGATATATGTCTAAGCGTGCTCCATATTTAACACCACCTTTATCTGTATCTCTAGAGTCTGAGCCAAAGGAGTTTCTTCCATCTCCCGACGTAACGGCAACTGCTGGTGCAATTATAAATTCAGTTCCAAATGATCCTTCCACAAAAAGCCCAAATTCTCTACCCGTTTCACTGAATAACTGACTTAATCTACCGCGGTCTGTAAATTGTAATCTGTCTTCTCTATAAATCATCTCCCGATTGTTCAAGAAGGTTTGTTTTTGTCCTGCGCTAATAGTAATGTTTTCTGTGGGATGATAAGCTACCCATGCATCTAATAAAGGCTGGTTAAAGCTAAAATCTGATTGAAGCAAAAAGCTTACTTTTTCTTCTAAGGCTTTTCCACTTATAATAAGATAAGTGCGCTTTGAGTTAAAGAAATAGTCTGCGTCAGCTTCTGATAATTTTTCATAGCTCGCACTAGGTTGAATAAAACCACCTATATTAAATAGGTAGTTTCCTTCATTAAAAGAAAACTGCAATCCTTGCCCTAGATTAAAGTCTGCTTGATTAGGCGCTTGTTCTTCCTCCTGTGACCAAAGTATAGCGGTTGCACCTACTATTAATAAACAGGATAAATATGTTTTTAATGACTTCATTTTAAATTGTTTTAGGTAATCTATAAATTGGTAATTCTTCATTTAAACTTGTTTCTAATACTCCAAAGCTCACAAAGCTATTGGGAGCTTCTGGCTCCAATACCTCAGCAAGTAAAGGGGCATTTTTTTGATTTGTATAAATGATAAAGGCTCCTTTAGAAAAAGTAATACTTTTATTTTTTAAGCTTGTTTTTACCGTCTGTAGCTTCATTTTTTCATAGCGTGCTGTGGCTCTATCGTATTCAATTATAGTAAACACCTCCACATTATAGCTGGTTTCTTGTTCTAGTTGTTCTACATGTATCCCTAGTGTTTGAAGCTTTTCTATCATCTCAATATTCTCTTTATGAATCAAATAAGCTTCTGGTGTTGATCTGGTCAATTGAGGTTGCATCTGACCAGCATCCCTTATAGTAACGTCTAGGTCTATGAGTTCTTTAGTGTCGATATCAATAAATTGCAATTGATCTTTATACACTGATTTTAGGCTTGTTACGGTTAAGCTATCCTTTGGAATCTGTGCTACCTGGATCACTCTTTTCACAACAGAAACATGATCATAAGCTGTTTTTAAATAAGACATGCCAACTATATAAGTAGTCGCTATCCTGCGCTTAAATGAAGTTCTATTGAGCTTAGACCCTCTTACTTCAATCAGTGAAGAAACCGCATTAGTAAGTGCATAAGATGTGGCACTGGAACGGGCACTATTAGACCCTTGATTGAAATGTATCGCTCCTCTAAACTTATTAGATGATACGTAATCGTGATGTCGCAAACCATGAGCATCAAGTGCCATCTCTGTATTACCAGAAAATAAAGAATCTGTGAGGGTTCGCATATTTTGAGGTACGTTAAGGTTTCCTGATTTCATTAACATCACATCATAAGAGCTCATAACTCCAAAAGAGCTGAGCTTAGAAAAGTCCTTTCTAAAGGCATTGTACTCATGAAAATCGATGGCTACCTCTGCCTTATAATCTGAAAAGGTTTTTTTGAGGAACACACTTTCTGGAGCCATTAATTTAGTTTGATCTCTATTGAGATCCAGACCATTTGCAGCGTATCTATCTTGCTTTAAGTACCCGTCAATATTTGCCATAGGCACTGCGGCTATCTCTAGACTATCTAAAAGGTATTCGTGTTTTGGGTTGTTGACGAGCTCCTGTAAAAGATATAGAAGACCCTCTGTACTTGCCGGTTCATTACCGTGCAATCCACCTTGCATCCATACTTTTATTTTCTCCCCAGCAGTCTTTTTATTTGAAAGGTGAATTAATGGAACTTGGTATCCTTTCTGGGAGACACCTATGTAACTCAGTTCAACCATATTTGGCTTAGCTTTTTGTAATTTTTCTAAAAAACCAATAAGCTCTTCATAATCTGTAAATCCGCTTTTTTTCTGTAGGGCTGGAGTTACGTCCTTAATGGTATCTGCATCTTGAAAATATCGTTCTGTTATCTTTTTAGACTGTGGATTAGATTGAGCCATGGTTACAAACGATAGAAGCAAGAAAGAACTTAAAAGGAGTGTACACTTCATATTTAAAAGGCTAAGGTTAATTGAACACGACCTATCCACTCATTTCCATCAATGGGGTTACTTTGGAAATCATTAATCATATCGCCATCCACATAGGTTAATGAAGTTTGTATTTTTGCTCCATAATTGCGACTCAAATATTTACTAATTCCGAAGGTGTAATAATTGGGCCTGCTATAAAAAGTAGCGTTATTTAAAAAAGAATTGTCATCTGGATTGAGGCGTGTATACCTACCATCTACTGATATTCCGTTTTTAAATAAATACCCTGCTTGAATGTTATAACCATTCCCTAACATCATTCTTCCTTTGACAAAATTTTCTACGTCTTGCATTCCTGCTACATCAAAATTAGTAGATGTTGAGCCGTCATTGCGAACTCTTTGTGTAATATCATCTGGAACCGTTGCTGTTGCTCCTACATACTCTCCTAATACAGAAAAACCTTTGTATTTGAACAAAAAGTCAATTCCATACTTCGCATAATCTGGAAGTGATTCCTCATCAGCATCATTTAAATAAAGTATAGCGCCGCTATTGCGACCTCTTCTACTACTCATTCCATTATTATAACTATAATTAACACCTATTACTAATTTAGGTGTTTGTTCTCTAACCACATCTGCCTGTCTAAATTGGCCGAAATTCGTAAATAACCCAAAAGGTAAAAAGTCGACTCTACCACCTACTTTTAGTCCACCAAAATCTTTTCCAAAAGCATTTAATCCATCTCCATTTGTCAACACAAAATAGGGTTTTAAACGAGATATGTTTCCTGTTTTGAAATTTCCTTGAGCAAATAGACCAAATTCCCGAATCGATGCAAATGCGGATGTCAACCTGCTGCGCTCCACTAATTGCAGTGCATTAGAGTTTATAAACAGCTCCCGATTATCAGTAAAAGTCGCTCGCTGACCAAAGGCTATATTGATTTTTTTAGTAACATCGTAAGAAACATAAGCATCGAGTAAATAATTGGATTCAGAGCCATCACCAGCCTCTGATGAACCACTTAAATCTATTTGAAATCTATATTTAAAACGTTCATTACTAGAGGTTCCATCAAACCTTAATCGAGCGCGTCGCAAACGAAATCTATTTAAGGATCCAAATTCATTATCTGTAGTATACTGCTTTACTTCCATTCCTGGTTGTAAATAACCTCTAATATTGAAATTGCTACCATTATCTGTTTGAAATCGAAGACCTTCTCCAAATTCATAGGAATTGAGTTGAACTTCCTGAGCTTGAACCTGAGAAATCAAGATCCAAATACAGGGAATTAAGACTAGTTTTAAAATCTTCATATAGCTTTGATATTTTCTACGATTCAAAATTTCCAGTGATTATAATTTTGCCGTTATTCATCATTTGTTTTCCTCTTGCAAATACATCTGTGAGCACCAAATTATCATCAAATGCACAGAAATCTGCATCACTTCCTACGGCGATGTTTCCTTTATGTTTAAGACCTAAGTTCTTTGCTGGGCTTGAGGTAATTAATTTAAAAGCCTCTTCAATAGGAATACCTCCAAGTTGAACCAACTGTACCACTTGATCTAGATTTGCTTCTATAGGTGCGATTCTATCTCTTACAAAATTACCTTTATCATCTGTAACCGTTAGTCCAGCATGTCCATCGGTACTAAAAGTCATCAAATCCATAGAAACTCCTTGTTCTAAAGCATATAATACCGACTTGTATGGTTCTGTATATTTAGATGCTCCTGTGGTTATATCTATGCTTCCTCCTATTTTCGCGAAAGCGATAGCCTGATCAAAAAGCTCTTTAGTACGTCCTACATGTGTTGGAGAAATGTATTCTATAGGAAATTGATATTTCTCAACAAGTTCAAAAAGTATATCCATTTTTGTATCTAGATTTCCTAGATGCACATGAAGTATGCCTTTTTTATTTGCTGTAAACCCACCAACACGAATTTGTCTCAATTTACGAAGCAACTCTAGCGCCGTGGGATATGAAGACCTTATATCACTTATAGCTACTTTACAACCTAGCATTTGATCTATAAAAATCATATCACTCTGAATGCTCTCTGTAATGGTTAAGCTGTCCACTCCATAATAACCACAAAACATATATGCTGTAACACCTTCTTGTTCTAAGGACCTTACCTTACTGTATAGAGATCTTATGTTGCGAGTGGTACCATCAGTTCCTAAAAGTCCAACTACTGTTGTTGTACCGCAGGAAATTAACTCGCTCAAACTTACTTCAGGAGTCATGGAAGCAAATCCGTTTTTCCCTCCTGCACCAGTGACGTGCATGTGCTGGTCAATAAGTCCCGGAGTAAGAGTTTTACCTTGTGCATACCATACTTGTGCATCGCTTTCGTATTTAGAAAGGTCAGATGCGATAGCTGCTATTTTCTCACCTGCAATAAGAATATCCTTATTTCCTAAATGATGTGGTGCGTAGACGTTGGCATTTTTTATGAGTTGGAGCATCGTTATAAAAAGAGTAAAATAAGCATTAATAATAAGGCAACGGTAAGCGGGATTAGGTTGCGTTTTACGATGGCAAGGGTAGAAACACCTGCAATCTCTGAAACCGCTATAATAACTCCTGCAACGGGTGATACGGTACGTCCCATAGAGGCAGAAAGCTGCATGGGCAAAATCATTTTTATAGGATCAATTCCTAATTGAAGCGCTATTTTAGGAACTAGTGGGCCAAAAGCAAAGAAGGAAGCGTTTCCACTACCCATAAGCATAGAAGCTAGAAATATCATAACAGACATAACTATGATCACTCCTACAGCACTAAATCCTAAGGTTTGAACAAGACTTAATAAGCCGTCAATAAAACCTAGACTAATAAGTCCTTTTGCAAAAATATCTGCCGCTATTATGAGCGTTACAACGGTTTTGAAGATGTTTCCCATTCCGTTCCAAAATACATTTAAAGATTCGAAGACTTTCTTAATACTTCTTTTCCTAATCCATTCAAACACTAATGCAATAAACAGACTGATAAACATGGCTGTAGTAGTGTCTAAAATTATAGGAATTCCAAAAATATTGAAAAGGGACGAAAAAGCTAAAAGTAATAGTATAGGTAATACTGGAATAAAAGCATAAATCAATGGTGCTTTTACTGCCATTTCTTCTTCATCAATAGGCTCCTTTAACTTCAAATCTTTATCTCGCTTGTCATAATACTTATTCACAAAATAATAAGTGATCATCATAGATACCGTTAGTGGCAACACTAATAAAACTTGATGATTTACAAAGAATGAAGCTGCATCCATTCCTAAAATAGTTACCGCACTAGCAGTTATGGCAGATGCTGGACCTATTCCAAAAGCCGTACAACCGGTGATTACGGAAGCTGCTGATATTTTACTAACTCCTAAATTAATAAGAATAGGAAATAAAGATGCCATTAATAATAAACCCAAACCAGCTGCCGATGGAATGGCTACAAATAGAGTTTGTCCGATTGGTATTACTAAAGATGCTGCGAGATAAGGTCTTTTTTTTAAAAGCTGGAGAGGTTTAAGTGCTACGTATACCAATGCCTTTGAAGCACCTATATGGTCTGAATAAGCGACAAAACCACCTATAGACATAATCATAAGACCTACTCCTGCATTCGTTTTTGCAAATGACTCTTTTACATATCGAAATAAATCAAAACCAGAAAACCCTGTAGGTTTTAGTAGCAAAGGCATATCTAAATTCAGTACAAAAGCAATAACAAGCATAGATAACCCAGAAACTAACAGCACAGCGTGTGGATAGAATTTTTTAAGGAGAAATACAGCTGTTATTGCTATACATACTAGTGATATAATAGGACCTAAATTACTCATGCTATTTATACTTAGAAGGATGTCCCGTCCAATTTAGTACCTGGAGAAAAAAGTGCTCCACTAGCACCTGTAATGGACGAATGTTGCACAAAACCACCTGTCAAATCAGGGTCTCTAGTGTAAGACTCGTCGGGATTGTTAGACAATGGATCGATGTCAAATGTGAGAATGGTAGTTCCCGCAGCGTCTTGTAAAGTTAACAGATCACCAGCATTACTTAAATTAAGGGTTCCTCCAGAAGCTGTTTGAGTTAACGAACCTCCAAAAGAACCTGTTGGCATTCCTCCACCAAATAGCACAATGGCGGTATTAACCGGTACCATTGTCCCCGCAGGAAAAGTATGTCTCGGTGAACCGTTGAGCAAGCCATCTGCATCAAAAACCATATAGCCACTTATATCAAGCGACGCTCCTGAGTTAAAAAATTCTACAAACTCATCATCACTTGCATCTCTTGTACCATCTCCGTTTGCATCACCTGCAATACCTGATGCTGGATCGTAGGAAACTTCATTGATAATAAACCCTAAAAATGGACAGCCATTATTCGCGGGATCACCAGCTATTTGCGGGCAATCATCATTAGCATCTAATACCCCATCACCATCGGTATCTGAATCATCATCTAAAATAGTTATTGAAATTTCTGTGTTTGAAAATAAGAGTACATTTTGAGCATTAGCAGCACTTATAATGAGTGTTTCAATACCTTCAACACTGGTATCTTGAATACCTGTTATGGTGACATTGCCTGAATTGCTTCCTGCGTTAATTACTATTTCTGAAGCACTAATACTATAATCTGCCGTTTGTGTAGAAGTACCTGAAATAGATAATGGAACAATAATTTGTTGAGTAGCCGCAGCATTTAAGTTAGCCGTTAAAGTAATAAGTCCATTATCTTCATTTAAACTGGTGTCACTTGCCTCTAATTCTAAAGCCGGAAGAATGTCGTCTGTATCACAAGAAATAGCACTTATTAAAACAAATAAAGCTACTGTGTTTTGTAGATAATAATAATATCTCATTGATAAACGTTTTTAGATGTTACAAAAAAGCACTTTAATGTAAAGATTAAAGTGCTTTTCCTGTTTAAAAGGAATCTACTTAATAATTAGTTTTTTACGAACCGAAGATTTGTCTTGAGTAATTTTTAATATATACATTCCAGAATTTAAGTCAGAAACATCTAATGGTTGGTTATTACTTAAATTCAGACTTTTAATTTGTTTTCCTAAAATATCAAATACAACAATATGAAATGATTGAGTATTACTGCTTCTAATAAAAACATGAGTGCCAGCAACAGGGTTGGGGTACAAACTAAAGTTTGTTCTTTCAAATTGAGTTGAAGACAACGTGAAATCGTTAGCAACTCCTGGTGTTCCATTATCCCCATCGCCAAAAGGGGAACTAGCAAGACCCCAATTGGAACCTACATCGTTACCCATAACCGTATATTCTGTTGTAGCTAATTCCATACTAAAACCGGCACTATCTGGCCATGGTGAAGCTCCCGTATATTCAACTCTATCAATTTCAGTAGTTCCACAAGAAATTATAATTTCATCATCGCCATTTGAAAGTGTGTAAACAGTCCATGCATAATCCACCGGTGCTCCTCCATTAATAGTCATGTCTGTACTTCGGCCTAAAACTAAATAACCGTTTGCAGGAACAACAGTTGTTCCTCCTGAAGAAACTATGGTATGTGTATTTGTTCCTAAATCAGTGAGGTTCCATCCGTCCATATCAATTGCTGCGCTTGTAGTGTTATAAACCTCAAACCATTCTCCAACAGTATCACTAACTGCTCCTGCATCTTGAAGAATTTCAGTAATAATAATATCGCCTGGATTTGCGCAAACGGCAGGAATACATACAGGACTTGTTATCGTTCTCATTAAAGAACAAATACCTCCACCAGCTGTATCATCTACAGTTATAGTTACATCTGTACCTTCTGTGATTCCTGACACTGTAATTATACCCGTTGCCATCATAGAAGGATTGTCACCACTAACAACTCCAGAATCTGACGTCACCATATAGGTAGTTGCAACGTTTCCACCAGAAAAATCTAGGGTAACCGCATACGTGTCATCTGTCATACCAGCGCCTGTAGAGTCGCAAGTTGCACTGTCTGCATTTAGAGTTAAAAGACAAGGCGCAGCGCAAGCATCGTTTGCTGCCCCAGGAGTTCCTAAATTATTGTTTACTGCGTCATAAACAGATATTGCTTCACACCAGTTACTACCCGTATCGTTAGCTCCACTGGTTAAACTTGCTGAGTTTAAAGTCATACTCGCACCATTGGGATCAGGAAAATTTGTGCCGCCATCATAATACACTTCATCTATGATCGTTCCAGCAAATTCAAGAATAACTTCATCAGCACCATTAGACATTAAAAAAGACATATCATATACAAAAGCGTGCGTGATACCTCCATTAAATTCTGGATTTGATGAGTCTGTTACTCCACCACGACCTAAAGTTATATAACCACCTGCTGGAATAAGAACAGAATTTGTAATTGTAGCTGTATTTTGTGTAGCACCAGGTGCATCTCTAATAATCCATCCATTAAGGTCGATTGAAGAAGCTGTCGTATTGTAAACCTCAAACCACTCACCAAAATCATCACTTATAGCCGTAGGGTTTTGCATTATTTCTGTAATAACAATATCACCAGGGCTTTGGGAAAAGCTTAAGCAGGTAAAAAGTAAAAATAACAAGTAAATTTTTTTCATAGTTTTTTATTTAACTTAAAATTATAATCAAAGCTAAATGAATTGCAAGGACTCTTTTAATACCAATTATTAAATTAAGAACATACCAATAATGAATTAGAACCCTAGATAACTTCAGACATACTTTTTATTTTCCGCAACATAACTGCTGTCCTTACGGCTGCGTAGCCTAAAATTAAACCCTGTTTTTTAGGATCAGTAATGTAACATTTACTTAAAGAGAAAGCGGTAATATTGCGCTCCTTTAATCTTTTTATGACCTCTTTTTCATGAGCTACGCTAACTTCATTTTTAAAAAGAGCCACCACATGAAAGCTGGAAAATGAGTTTGATTTTATCATCATGGAGGTGCAATGAATTTCAAATTCACTAATGAATAATTTATAGCGTTCTTGAGCAACTGCGATGCTTTTTTCAAGATGTTTATAAAGATAATTGCGCTCTATAAATTGATTCATGACAATCTGAATAGAAGGTGATATAAATCTATGTGAATGTTCTTGAAGCGCCTCCACTACACCAATTAAATAATTAGGCACAATCATATACCCTAAACGTATGGATGGATGTAGCAATCTATTAAAAGTTCCTATGTAGATGGTACGCGACTCATTGTCTAAACTAAATATAGTGGGAATAGGGTTTACTAAATTTGCTGCCTCATGCTCATAATCATTTTCTATAATTAGAGAATTATGAGTAGAAGCCCAAGTCAACAATTCTTGCCTACGAGTTAAGCTCATCTTAACTCCAGTAGGATAATGATTAGATGGAGTTACATGAATTAGCTTAGGGTTTTTATGTTCTGGTACATCTATTTCTGGTAATTGAACACCTTGCTTATCGAGATTTGCTGGTATTAAATGAGCCTCACTACTTTTAAAAACAGAGTGAACATTGGGAAAAACAGGGTTTTCTAGAATCACAGCGTCACCTTTATTGATAAGTGTATTTGCTATGAGGTACAAGGATTGTAGAGAACCAGAAACAATCACTATTTGATCTGCTTGGCATTTTAAGTTTCTGCTCACATTAAGGTATTTACTAATGCTTTTTTTAAGTTCTCTTAGACCGGTAGAAGGAGCATATGATAATCCAGATGATTTTACATGCCTCCAGTAAGCATTCAATAATTTCTTCCATTGATTTACAGGAAAAACATCTAAAGGTGGCAATCCTGGCCTAAAGGCTACATCATTGCCAGGCAATCTATTTATTAGGGAAATGTTTTTAAAATAAGATTGTCCCTTTTGAGATATCTCTGGATAATTGGACCTTTTAAAATCCTTTTTCTGAGGAAATTTATTCGGAGGTTCCAGATCGCCAAAATTCACGCGGTTGCCCGATCCTACCTTAGATAAAATAAGCTTTTCTAATAGTAAAAGCTCGTAAGATTTTAAAACTGTAGTTCGTGAAAGTGTCATAGACATAGATAAAATTCTCGTTGGAGGTAAAAGCCATTGGTCCGGAAGTTCCCTTTTAAGAATACATCTTTTTATAGCTTTATACAACAAGGTATATTTTTTATCTCCTTTTGAAGATTGGAGCAATTCGTATTCATTTGAAATACGCTGGATGGCAAACTCGTGATTGGTATTCATTAATTAAGTAAATTGGCTTCCTAAAAGTAGTGTATTTTCAATTTAGTTTGTGATTACATCTGTTACAGACTTTTCCTTACTTATGAATTCTTCTTCAAAAATTTCTTTAATCTTATTTTACCTTCTCACATTTTCACTCTTATCTTGCAGTGAAAACAGCAACCGTTTACCTGAAGAAATCACAGAATTTATAGAAAGTGGCTCTGGAGTTTTTAATTTTAGATATCAAAACACTACGAACACCTCTACATTAAAAATCTATTATCACCTGCCTGAAAATATTGCGCAAGACGCTAGAATATTAGTTGTATTTCACGGAGGCGGAAGAAATGCTCGGGATTATAGAGATGCATTAATTAGCGAGGCAAATCAATCCCAATTCATTGTAATTGCGCCGGAGTTTTCTATAGATAATTTTCCAGGTGGAGATGGGTATAACTTAGGTAATGTTTTTATGGATGGCGATAATCCCAGCATTGATACTCTTAACGAGGAGAGTGAATGGGCATTCTCAGTTATAGAACCCTTGTTTGATACTATTTTATCACAGATCGATAACTCCAGTACCACCTATGACATTTTCGGCCATTCTGCTGGAGGACAATTTGCTCATCGATTCCTTATGTATAAACACCAATCTCGTGCAGACCGCATAGTGGCATCAGCTTCTGGATGGTACACTTTTCCAAACCGCTCTATTTCTTTCCCCTATGGTTTTGATAATTCCCCTTTAAATAACAGCTCATTATCTGTTTTATTTTCTCATCAACTGCATATTCAAGTAGGTGCAAATGATAACAATCCCAATGCCCCAGGATTGCGTCGCAATACGCAAGCTGATGCTCAAGGAATTCATCGAGCAGAACGTGCCGAAAACTTTTTTAATTTTTCTCAAAATCTGGCAACCACTGGTAATTTACCCTTTCAATGGAGCTTTACTAGTATTCCAAACGCCGATCATGATTTTCGCGCTGCGGCTTCAACTGCTGCCCAATATCTTTACAATTAGTGGTATCAATTAAAATACAATGACAAAAAAGCAAATTGGATTATCTTTAGGACCCATTTTATTTATTTTGGTGCGATTCTTTTATGCCCCTGAAGGGTTGAGTGATGAGGCAAATGCGGTACTCGCTTCTACCCTATGGATTGCTGCTTGGTGGATTACCGAGGCGGTTCCTATCGCTGCAACAGCATTATTGCCTATCGTATTATTTCCTCTTACAGGTGGGCTTGCATTGAGTGAAACCACAGCTTCTTATGGACATAAATATATCTTTCTATTTATAGGAGGTTTTATGCTCGCTATTGCCATAGAAAGATGGAATCTTCATAAACGAATTGCCCTTAACATTATTAAACTAGTTGGAACTAATATCAATAAGATCATCTTAGGCTTTATGCTGGCAACAGCATTTCTTTCTATGTGGATTTCAAATACAGCAACCGCTGTAATGATTCTTCCAGTAGGAATTGCAATTATCCTACAATTACAAGATAATCCTAACACTAAGAAAAACGAAAATCTAATATTCGGCAAAGCACTCATGCTTTCTATCGCTTACAGTGCTTCCATAGGTGGAATGGCAACCCTTATAGGAACACCGCCCAATTTAGTTCTTGCTGGTGTGGTAGAAAGTAGCTTTAATACGGAGATTACTTTTTTTCAATGGTTTCTTTTTGGCTTTCCTCTCAGTATGATTTTACTGTTTATTTGCTGGATTTACTTAACGCGATTTGCTTTTAAATTTGAACAAAAAGAGTTTCCTGGAGGTAAAGAAGAAATCAATCGACAGCTAGCCGCACTAGGAAGTATGAGTTATGAAGAGAAAATTATCGCTTTTGTTTTTTCATTAACTGCCATAGCTTGGATATGTCGTTCCTTCTTATTAAGCGTTTGGATACCTGCCATAGACGACACTATTATAGCAATTACTGGAGCATTACTCTTATTTTTAATTCCTAGCAAAGATAAATCTCAGGCACTTTTAACATGGGAAGATGCCGTAAAATTGCCATGGGGCATACTCATTCTTTTTGGCGGTGGAATGGCCCTTGCAACCGCTTTTGAATCCAGTGGTCTTGCCATATGGATAGGAAGTCAACTCGCCAGCCTAGAAGGAATTTCCTTATTTATATTATTGTTAGTCATCATTGCAGCAGTAAACTTTTTAACAGAAATCACCTCCAACCTTGCTACTACGGCAATGTTATTACCCATTTTAGTCTCTGTAGCTGCTATTTTAAATATCAATCCTTATTACTTATTAGTAAGTGCTACCGTAGCAGCTTCCTGTGCATTTATGCTTCCAGTGGCCACACCGCCTAATGCGGTAGTATTTGGCTCTGGATATCTCAGTATTAAGGATATGGTACAAAAAGGTATTTGGATGAATTTGATATCTATTTTTATCCTTACCCTATTTGTTTACTTTGCCTTGCCATGGCTGTGGGATTTAGTGTAATATAGGATCATTGTATAGATCATTCCGCTTTCGCGAAAGCGGAATGATTAATTTAAACTCCTAAAATCACATATAAAACGGATTTAAAAAACAAAGTAATTGAAACGGTACATCATGCATCTATAAAATTTGCGATTTAGATAGAAGCATGCCTTATAAGGTAAACCTCATCCCTATCCATTACCTTTGTAAGATGCACAAACTCCACATCAACAATAGCTTTACAAACGTATTACCCAAAGACCCAATAGATGAAAACTTTACGCGTCCAGTAACCGACGCAGCTTACTCTCTAGCGACACCTGTTCCATTTAAAAAAGCCAGTTTAATTCATGTTTCCCAACTAGCCAAAGAACTAGGGTTTACCAAAGAAGAAAGCAACGAGGAAGAGTTTCTACAGCTTTTTACTGGACAACATTTGTATCCCAAAACAGAATCATATGCCATGGCTTATGCTGGACACCAATTTGGAAATTGGGCAGGACAATTGGGTGATGGACGTGCCATCAATTTATTTGAAATAGTGCATAAAGAACAACGCTGGGCATTTCAATTAAAAGGTGCTGGTCCCACTCCATATTCTCGCCGTGGTGATGGACTAGCTGTTTTAAGATCCAGTATTAGAGAACACCTATGTAGTGAAGCCATGCATCATTTAGGCATTCCTACTACTCGATCGCTATCGCTTGCATTGAGCGGTGAAGAAGTGCTGCGCGATATGATGTACGACGGGAATACAGCTTATGAAAAAGGAGCCATAGTCTGTCGTGTGGCACCTAGTTTTATACGTTTTGGTAATTTTGAGTTGGCTGCCGCTCAAGGCGAAAACGATCTTCTCAAAAAACTCACCGATTATACCATCTCTACCTTTTTTACAGACATCAAATCTAGTGGTAAAGACGCCTATTTAGAATTTTTTAAACAGGTTACAGATCGCACATTAGAAATGATCATGCATTGGCAACGAGTAGGTTTTGTTCACGGAGTGATGAACACAGATAATATGTCTATTCTAGGACTCACTATAGATTATGGACCTTATGGCTGGTTAGAACCTTACGATCACGGCTGGACTCCTAATACCACAGACCGTCAAAATAAAAGATACCGTTATGGCGCACAACCAGAAATAGGTTTGTGGAATTTACTACAACTGGCAAATGCCTTGTTTCCCCTGATAGAAGATTCCACCGCATTGCAAAAAATTCTCGATAGTTACAAGACCAATTATCAAGTCCGGTATCTAGAAACCATGATGAATAAACTAGGAATCTATCACACGCACAAAGACGACCGCGACTTGATGCAAAATCTAGAAGAAACGTTGCATTTACATGAAACTGACATGACAATTTTTTATCGTGAATTAAGCAAAATCGATTCAAAAACCGATATAATAGAAGCTTTTAAAATCATTTCTATCGCTTTTTACAATTTTCAGGAATTGATAGAGCAACATAAAAACAGGTGGATGGAATGGCTAGAAGGCTATAGAATAAGACTGCAGTTTGATTTGGAACAAAGTCCTTTAGATAGGTACGCTTTCGCGAAAGCGAGAACTCAAAAAATGAACGATATCAACCCTAGATACGTTCTCAGAAACTACATTTCACAAATGATTATCGATGAAGCAGATAAAGGAAATTATGAATTGCTTCATGAAGTGTATAAAATGCTTCAAAATCCTTATACAGAGCAACCAGAATTTGAAAAATGGTATGCATTACGACCAGATTGGGCACGTTCTAAAGTAGGCTGTAGCATGCTTAGTTGTAGTAGTTAGTTGTCTTAGAAACACGAAATGAGTGATGCAGAGTTCAGAAAACTTTGCTCAACATCAGATATAAAACCCCTAAGCTTTAGGAACTACTTTTGCAAAAGCGAAAACATAATCACTTAGCTTTGCATTTTATTTTTATACATGCAAAAAGACCTGTTCCTTTTCACGCCTCCTTTTACACAACTGAATACACCCTATCCAGCGACGGCTTATATCAAAGGATTTTTAAATACTAAGGAAATTGATTCCTATCAAATGGACTTGGGCATCGAGGTAATTTTAGAGCTGTTCTCTGCCTCCGGAATGACTAAGGTATTTGATTATGCGCTAGATCAAAACAGTATACTGAACAATAACAGCCAGCGTATATATGCTTTAAAAGATCATTACATAAAACCACTAGACGGCATTATTTCCTTTCTACAAGGTCATAACGATACTTTTGCCAGACAGATTTGTACTGATAATTTCCTGCCTCAAGCCTCTCGATTTGATCAAGTGGATGATTTAGAATGGGCTTTTGGAAACATGGGAATGCAGGATAAAGCCAAACATCTTGCCACTCTATACCTCGAGGATCTCTCTGATTTTATAGTAGATTGTGTGGATGATAATTTTGGTTTTAGTCGGTATGCAGAGCGGTTAGGAATGAGTGCCAATAGTTTTGATGAACTTTATAAAGAGCTCCTTCAACCGCTGTCTTACATCGACAAGATTGCGATCTCTATCTTAGAAAAAAAACTAAAAGACATACAACCTAAACTGGTCGTGATGTCTGTTCCGTTTCCTGGTAACTTGTACAGTGGACTGAAGTCTTGCCAATACATAAAAGAACACTATCCAGATACTAAAATAGCCATGGGTGGTGGCTTTCCTAATACAGAATTAAGGTCCGTAAAAGACGCTCGTGTATTTGAATTTGTTGATTTTATATGTCTTGATGATGGAGAGCTACCGCTGGAATTAGTTGCTGATTATGTATTGAATAATTCTTCAAAATCTATAGGAGAATTAGAACTTAAAAGAACTTTTGTTCTTGAAAATGGTGTGGTTACCTATAAAAATAACGCTGCAAGATCAGATTATAAACAATTACAGATAGGCACACCCGATTATAGTGACTTACTTCTAGATCAATACATTTCCGTTATAGAAGTGGCAAATCCTATGCACAGCCTATGGAGCGACGGTCGATGGAACAAATTGACCATGGCGCACGGTTGTTACTGGGGCAAGTGTACTTTTTGTGATATTTCTTTAGATTACATAAGTCTTTATGAACCGATTGCAGCAAATGTTCTTGTCGATCGCATGGAGCAGCTTATAGAACAGACGGGAGAACAAGGGTTTCATTTTGTAGATGAAGCCGCACCACCTGCATTGATGCGTTCTGTAGCTGTAGAAATTTTAAAAAGAAACTTAACAGTGACCTGGTGGACGAACATCCGCTTTGAGAAAAATTTCACGCAAGATCTCTGTCATTTATTAAAAGCTTCTGGCTGTATTGCTATTTCTGGCGGTCTTGAAGTGGCATCAGACAGGTTGTTAAAGCTTATTGATAAAGGAGTTACGGTGGAACAAGTAGCACAAGTAACTAGAAATCTCACAGCGGCTGGAATCATGGTTCACTCCTATTTGATGTATGGCTATCCTACGCAAACTATTCAGGAAACCATAGACAGCCTAGAAATGACTAGACAGTTATTTGAATTGGGTGTTATACAAAGTGGTTTCTGGCATCAATTTGCGCTTACAGCGCACAGTCCAGTAGGAATGAATACTAAGGATTACGGGATTACACCACATTTAAAAGAGATAGGTTTTGCTAATAATGACGTGCAGTTCACCGATTCTACAGGAATTGATCACAGCATATTTAGTAATGGATTGAAGAAGTCACTATTCAATTTTATGCATGGAATAGGCTTTGATATGACACTGCAAGAATGGTTTGACTTTGATATTCCAGAAACAACGATTCCTTCTTACTATATAGAAGATTGTTTAAACAAGGAATCTTTTAAGTCTATTAAAACAAATTCTAAAATAGTTTATTTAGGAAACTTACCTTTAATTGCCTCCTTTAAAAAGATCAAAAAGGGTAAAGAAGTTACTTATCTAGACCTCGTCTTTCATGATAAGACTTCTTCTTTCCAATTAGAAATTATTGAAGACCAAGGGAATTGGCTGATAGATCAGTTGGAATTGTTACAACCGACGAATAAAATTTCTACTTTCTCGCAAATAAAAGCTTCTTATGAATCAAAATTTGATCCATTCGAACCATTTTGGTATTCTGAAGAAATGGAAAGTCTAAGAGCAAATGGTTTATTGGTATTGTAATATGTCCTAACAGGCCCTTAAGTAGCTTTCTGTTTTTTAAGAAAATAGAATGTTGTCAAATATTCAGATTCCCCTCATTTTATTGTGATAAATTAAAAATTAGTCACTGATTTTTAAGTATTCCACAGGAAACGAAATTACTTTAGGGCAGCGTTTAAAAAAATTAAGAAATAATTGGCATTTAAGAGGAAGAACTTTAAATTTGAAATTCCAATTCATATAAATTTGAAAATAAATAGCCGCATCTCTTTTAATTCTTTAGCTGTTTGTTCAACATACTTTTATAATCGGACTATGATTGCGTTTATTGGCAGCACCCCTTTGGGGTTTCTAGAAATTTACCTCCATTCCTAAGATGTTTTTATATCCTTTTAAATCTAATAATTTCAATTCCTAAAGCTTTTCAAATATGAAAGTCTTAAAATTCGGCGGTACTTCTGTAGGATGTGCTTCACATATAAACTGTGTCATTTCCATTCTAAAAGAACAATCTAAAAAGGATAAAGTAATTTGTGTCTTGTCTGCAATAGGCGGCGTTACAGATCAATTACAACAAAGCGGTTTACTGGCACAACAGGGCGATTCTGCCTACCTAGAAATAGCAAGAGCTATAGAGGAAAAGCATTTGCACATACTCACAGAACTGATGAATGAAAATGCTGCTGATATCAAAGCTGCTTTAAAAGAACAGTTTCGACATCTTAAAAATCTACTTAACGGTATTTATTTGATCCGTGAGCTATCTCCTAAGACAACAGATAAATTACTCAGCTTCGGAGAACAGCTATCTTCATATATCGCAACAGAAACTTTAAACGCTCGCCATTCCAGTGCGGTTTTAAAAAACGCTCAAGAATTAATAGTAACAGATGATAGTTTTACAAAAGCTCAGGTTTTACTGCAGCAAACACATACTAATATAGCAGCGTACTTTAAAAATGCGCCACAACAAATTACTATTTTACCTGGTTTTATAGCCAGATCATTTCATGGAGAAGCTACTACCTTAGGTCGTGGCGGTTCTGATTATACAGCTGCTCTGATAGCTGCAGCTTTAAAGGTTAAAGAACTAGAAATATGGACAGACGTAAGCGGCATGTTTACCGCAAATCCTAAATTGGTCAAGCAAGCTTACCCGATTAAAAATATCAACTATCAAGAGGCGATGGAGTTGTCACATTTTGGAGCAAAAGTTTTGTATCCGCCTTCGATACAACCTGTTCTGGAATTGAACATACCTATTTTAATTAAAAACACCTTACGACCTGATGACGCAGGAACTTGCATTTCTATACAAGTTGATAAAGAAGATCATAATGCTACTGGAATAAGCAACATTGACCACATTACTTTATTGACTCTTCAGGGAAGTGGAATGGTAGGAATCCCTGGTTTTTCAAAGAAATTATTTGGACGGCTGGCACAAGACAGGATCAATATTATCCTCATTACACAGGCGTCTTCAGAGCATTCTATTTGCATTGCGATCGATCAAAATGACGTTCATAAAGCAGAAAACGGTATCAATGAGACCTTTGCATATGAAATAGAACGCAATCAGTTGGAAAGCGTTTTAAAAGAAGAGCATCTAGCTATCATTGCTCTTGTAGGTAGTAAAATGAAATATTTACAAGGCATGAGCGGTAAAATGTTCAGTACTTTGGGAAGAAATAATATCAATATTAGAGCCATTGCTCAAGGAGCTTCAGAAATGAATATCAGTGCTGTAATTGATCAAAAAGATGTAAAAAAAGCATTGAATACCTTACACGAACGATTCTTTGAAGGAGATCATAAACAAGTAAATTTATTTATCGCTGGAGTGGGCAATGTAGGAGAAAAGCTCCTTGCACAAATCAAGCAACAGCGCAAATATCTAAAAGAACATTTAAAACTAAACCTGCGTGTTATAGGTATTAGTAACTCTAGAACTATGTATTTTAAATCTGATGGAATGGATTTAAAAACTTGGACGGAGGAACTTAAAAATGGAGAAACAGCCAGTCTTGACGGTTTTCGTAAAAAGGCTATTGATCTCAATTTACGCAATAGCGTTTTTGTTGATGTAACTGCAAGTGCTGCGGTTTCTAAACAATATGCCTATTATTTAAAACAAAGTATTGCCGTTGTGGCTTGTAATAAAATTGCTTGTTCTGCTGCGTTAGAAGATTACCAACAGTTGAAGAGATACGCTTTAAAATACAACGCGCCATTTTTATTTGAAACCAATGTAGGTGCCGGCTTACCTATTATTGATACGTTGCAAAATCTTATGGCTTCAGGAGACAAAATTGTCTCTATCCAAGCTGTTTTATCTGGCAGTCTTAATTTTGTTTTCAATAATTTTACGGATCAGATAAAATTTCACGATGTCGTACAACAAGCACAAGAGCAAGGATATACAGAGCCAGATCCACGTATTGATTTGAGCGGTGTAGACGTTGCTAGAAAGATTCTAATTCTCGCTAGAGAAAGCGGTCTCGCTATGAATTTGGATGATATTGAGAACAAAACGTTCCTTACAGATAACAACAACGCCAGCGATACAGTAGCTGATTTTTACAGCACATTGATAGAAGATGAGCCGCATTTTCAGTCTTTGTACGCTTCTGCGAAAGCAAAAAACGAACAGCTTAAATACGTAGCAACATTAACGGATAATGGAGCCAGCGTAGGCTTACAGGAAATTCCAATGGGCCATCCCTTCTACGATTTAAAAGGAAGCGATAACATCGTGATGTTCTTCACAGCAAGGTATCCGGAACAACCATTAATAGTAAAAGGTGCAGGAGCTGGTGCTGATGTTACCGCATCTGGACTGTTTGCAGACATTATAAGAATAGGAAATAACTAATGAAAGAAATAAGAATATTTGCTCCGGCAACAGTAGCAAATGTAGCTTGTGGGTTTGATGTATTAGGCTTTTGTTTGGATACGGTCGGTGATGAAATGGTCGTAAGGAAGGTTTCTAAAAAAGGAATAGTCATCACCAAATGTCTAGGTTATCAGTTACCTATGGAACTAGCAAATAATGTGGCTGGGGTCGCGGCTCAAGCTTTTATAAATGATTTTGATCCCGAGTTAGGAATAGAAATAGAGATTTATAAAAACATCAAACCTGGAAGTGGCGTAGGAAGCAGTGCTGCAAGTGCTGCAGGAGTGGTTGTGGCTCTGAATGAATTGTTAGGGAAACCCTTTAAAAAAGAGCAACTGATTGCTTTTGCCATGAAAGGAGAAGCTGTTGCCAGTAAATGTGAGCATGCCGATAATCTTGCACCTGCTATTTACGGTGGTTTAACACTCGTTAAATCCTGTCATCCTGTAAAAATTCTGGAAATCCCTACTCCATCAGATTTATTTGCCACCATTATACATCCTCAAATAGAAATTAAAACAGCCGATTCTCGTGCGGTTCTTCCATTAGAAATTCCATTAAGTCAAGCCATTGAACAATGGGCAAATCTAGGTAGTTTGATTCACGCATTACACACATCAGATTATGATTTGATCTCAGCGTCATTGCATGACGTGGTCATTGAGCCGTATAGAAGTAAACTCATACCGTATTATAAAGAAATAAAAAAAGCCGTGTTAGATGCGGGAGCTTTAGGGTGTGGAGTTTCAGGTTCTGGACCTAGTATTTTTACGTTGTGTAAAGGAAAAGAAAACGCTCTTAAAGTAGAACAAGCCATGAAAGGCATATACTCTAAAACAGGAATCGACTTTGAAACGTATGTTTCTTCCATCAATCAGCAAGGAATTAAAATCCTTAACCCTTAGATTATGAATTATTACTCGCTTAATAAAAAGGCTCCTCAAACTTCTTTTAAAGAAGCAGTAGTTAAAGGACTGGCACCAGATAAAGGATTATACTTCCCTAAAACTATCACTAGACTTGAAGACTCTGTCTTTGAAAATATAGAGCATCTGACTCGTGAAGAAATTGCTTTCAAAGCTATAGAACAGTTTGTAAGTCCTGAGATTCCGTTAGAGACTCTTAAAACGATTATTAAAGAGACCATAGCATTTGATTTTCCTGTGGTTGAACTTAATGAGCAAATTTCTACTTTAGAATTATTTCACGGCCCCACAATGGCTTTTAAAGATGTAGGTGCTCGGTTTATGGCGAGATGTTTAAGTCACTTTAATCAAGGGAAAACAGAAGAAATAACAGTTCTTGTTGCTACCTCAGGAGATACTGGCGGTGCTGTGGCACATGGTTTTTTAGGCGTTAAAGGTGTAAAGGTGGTTATTTTATATCCTAAAGGAAAAGTAAGCGACGTACAGGAAAAGCAATTAACCACATTAGGTAAGAACATTACAGCTCTGGAAGTAGATGGCGTTTTTGATGATTGTCAAGACATGGTAAAGCGTGCTTTTCTAGATGAAGAATTGACTTCAAAAATGCAATTGACTAGCGCAAATTCTATTAATGTTGCACGGTGGTTGCCACAAATGTTTTACTTCTTTTTTGCTTACCAGCAATTGAAAAAGAAACATGAAAAAATTGTCTTTTCAGTTCCTAGTGGAAATTTTGGAAATATATGTGCTGGGATGATGGCCAAAAAACTAGGCCTACCCATCCATCATTTTATAGCAGCAAATAACGAAAATAACGTTATTACAAAGTTCTTAAAAACAAAACAATACGCTCCAGAGCCTACGGTGGCAACTTTAAGTAACGCAATGGATGTTTCTAACCCTAGCAACTTTGTGCGAATTCAAGAAATTCACGATCAAGATTTTAAATCACTGCAAAAAGACCTTTCCTCCTTTTCTTATACGGATCAACAAACGGAGGAAGCTTTAAGAGAGATTAAAACGAAATACAATTACATAGCAGACCCTCATGGAGCTATAGGATATCTCGCTTGCAAAGATTATTTAAAGGATCATAAAAAGGTACATTGTGTGTTTTTAGAAACAGCACATCCAACAAAGTTTCTACCTACTGTAGAACGTGTATTGAATGTAAAAGTGGCCTTGCCAGAACAGATCCAACAGGTGATGGATAAAAAGAAAATTTCAATGGAGATTAACGATTATAAAGAATTTAAAGAATACCTGCTCCACAGATAGCCGCGGTTCAATCTGATACATAGAATAGGACCTGTATCTTACAGCCTACAAAAACTCCTTGCCAATAGGTGAATAAGTGGTTGAAAAGCAAATAAGGGTAGGGTTTCTATTCTTTTTAAGAGTTATTCACATCACTTTATTTTAGAATAAAATTCTTTACAAAGCAGATTTAAAATTGGGCTACCGTTCTGTTTCTATGATAAATAGGTGAGAAAAACAAGTGTTACGCGTCCTTTGATTGTTGAGTTGGCACCACTTAATAAAGCTTGAATTTACTCATTCTATTATGTCCTGCTAAGTAGCCTTCCTTACTGTTTACCATACGCACTGTATAAAAACCTGTATCTGTAAGCTTTTTCCATAAAACCCCTTCTGTCCCACTCCACCATATTCCTTCTGATCCTACAGCAAGCAGTTCTTTACCATCTGTTTCTGGAATAAAAATAATATCGCTGCAGTAACCAGGTCCATTTTTAGAGTCCATTAATTTCCAGCTTTTACCTCCATCAGAAGTGATTGCTTTGTTGTACCTATTATCTGCCTTTTTATTCCAGTCGCCACCTATTATGACACCACGTTTTTCATCTATAAAATCAATAGCATAAATTCCTCTCATCGCGCCACCTGCAATTATAGGAGTTGCATACTCTTCCCAATTAGAACCGCGGTCTTTACTGTGTAGAATTCTTGCTGCCGCGCCACCAGTTGCCAGCCACACCTGATCTTTATATATAGCAATGTTAGAATTGCTAGCTGCAAAAGCTGCTTCGCCATCTATAAATTCTGGCAAATAGGTACAGTCCACCTTTTTCCATGTCGCTCCACCATCGAGAGTTTTTAGTACAGAAAGGCAATTTTCTATAGGATCACCAAATGCAATTCCTTCCTGATCGTTCCAGAATTTCATACTGTCGTAAAAAACGCCTTCTCCCAGCTCTGTATATATCAATTTTACGCTATTATTTGCCTGTCTAATTTTGTAGATCAGTGCTGGATTTCCCGCACTCAAAATGTAGGTGTATAATTCTGTTGCTGCAATGGATCTGAATTCTATTAATTGGTCTTCCTTCAGCGTCACTTTAAACTTTTCTGTATGACCTGTCGCTTCTTCTATTCTACCGTACTGTCCATCACTTCCCGAGAACCAGTAGTCACCATTAACATAGTCCAGAGCCCGTATACTGATGGTATCCGTCATCACATCATTAATTTCAATGGCAATATCCATTCTAGAATCGATTAGAACCGTTTCTGGTTCCATAACTTTAGGGTCGTTTTTACAGGATAGCGTCCCTACTATTAGGGCAAAAAACAGCGTTTTTTTCATAAGGTACAAATAACAAAGAAAAAATAAGTGACTTTGTTGCATTTCTGCTTTCTATTTCCTCAGGAAAATAAAAGTTTATACAGAATTTAATTCGGTGCAACAGTGAAATGATTATCAAAAATCTTGTAAAAAAATATATCACCTCACATAACTTCCTGAGGAATAGCCGTACTTTTGCAAAATGAGATTTCACCATAATTTAGTGCAGGCAACTGTAGATGCGTTGCATACGATTTTTAACGACGGTAAGTACGCCGATCAAGCGATACAAAAGATTCTAAAGCGTGATACACGCTGGGGTTCTAGAGATAGGGGTTTTATCGCAGAGACGACTTACGACATTGTGAGATACAAGAGGTTATTTGCTTCTATTGCAAAAGCAAGCGAGCCTTTTGATCCACAAGATCTATGGAGACTTACCAGCGTATGGATCATTCTTAAAGGACACGATCTTCCTGCATGGGATGAATATTATAATACACCAGTAAGACGCGTAAGAGGCGGTCTGGACGAAGTACGAACAAATCGCAAGATGCGTGAATCTATTCCTGACTGGATGGATGAAATGGGAATTGCAGAATTAGGTAATATCTGGGATCAGGAAATTACGGCATTAAATCAACAGGCGTCTGTAGTTTTAAGAGCCAATTCTCTTAAGACAGATGTGGCTTCCTTAAAAGAAAAGCTAGTGGCTGAAGAAATACTGACCACAACAAACGATCGTTTTCCAGACGCATTGATACTTAATGAAAGAGCAAACGTTTTTCGCACGCAGTTGTTTACGGACGGTTTATTTGAAGTGCAGGACGCTGGATCACAGTTAATCGCTGCTTTTTTAAATCCGCTGCCTGGAGAGCGCGTCATGGATGCTTGCGCTGGTGCTGGAGGTAAAACACTTCACCTTGCGGCTATGATGGAAAATAAAGGGCAAATTATTGCTACAGATATTTATCAAAGTAAACTTAATGAGCTCAAAAGACGTACCCGTCGTGCAGGAGCACATAACGTGGAGACTCGATTGTTAGAATCTTCTAAAACCATCAAAAAACTAGCTGGTAAAATGGACGGATTGCTCATAGATGCACCCTGCAGCGGCTTAGGTGTTTTAAGACGTAATCCAGATGCAAAATGGAAATTACAACCAGAGTTTATTGAAAAAATTAAAGAAACGCAACAAGAGATTTTGCAATCCTACAGTCGTGTAGTAAAATCTGGTGGTAGAATGGTGTATGCTACCTGTTCTATTTTTCCTTCAGAAAATGAAGTTCAAGTGGATAAATTTCTGAAATCAGAAGCAGGAGCAGATTTTGAATTAGAAGATTCACAAACTCTTTATGCACATAGAGATGGTTTTGATGGTTTCTTCATGGCAAGAATGAAAAAGAAATAACTTCATAAACTCATTTTTTGTAATGGCGCATGCGTGTACCAGACTATACCAACTATCTCTACCTATTATGAAAAATATTCCCCTATTATTTTTATTGTTATCGATCCTTGGTGTTGCACAAATTCCACCTGGTTATTACAGCAGTGCCAACGGATTGAGTGGCTATCCGTTAAAATCTGAATTAAGTACTATCATAACAAATGGTTATAATGGTCAAAGTTATAGCGCTCTGATCACGTTATACAATACATCAGATAATGATGCTTATTACGATAATGGAACTCAAACGAATACCATTCTAGATATGTACTCTGAAATTCCTAACGCAGCAGATCCTTATAACTGGACAATAGGAACAAATGCTAATTGTGGCAACTACAATAGTGAAGCAGACTGTTACAATCGAGAACATATCTTTCCACAAGGATTTTTTAGTCAGAATGAACCTATGCGCAGTGATGCGCATCATGTCATTCCTTCTGATGGTTGGGTAAATGGTTTGAGAAGTTCGTTCCCTTTTGGTAATGTCAACCCTAATGGAGCAAATGTGACAACTACTTTAAATGGCAGTAAAAAAGGGCCTTCTATCACATCAGGTTTTACGGGAACGGTCTTTGAACCTATAGATGAGTTCAAAGGAGATATCGCGAGAATGCTATTGTATTTTGCTACGAGATATGAAAACAATATCAATGACAGTGGTTGGGATGCAGCAAATGCGAGTTCTAACAATCCACGAGATGGATCTAGCGATCGGTTTTATGACCAATGGTATATAGATTTATTGTTAGACTGGCATGTTGCAGATCCTGTAAGTCAAAAAGAAATAGATCGCAACAATGATATTTATGTACATCAAAATAATCGCAATCCTTTTATTGATAATCCGCAGTATGTGACTGTGATCTGGACCTCTAATAATAATCCAAATGGTGATTTATTTGCCACCTTAAAAGATACTTTTGTCGATGTAGATATGGACGGCTTTGGAAGTGTAGGTGATCAAATCACTTATGAATACCAAATCAATAATATAGGAACCACAAATCTTTTCAATTTACGCGCAGTTGCTGATTTAGGAATATTTGCAGCTCCTGGACAACTCTCACAATTAGATGCAGGTGTCACTAGTACTGATGCTTTTGGTACACTTACCTATACCTTGACAGCAAACGATATTTCTAGTACTTGCAGTTGCGTTATCAATAAAATACTAATTACTTCTGATTTTAATGCCGCTGGAACTAACGGAAGCTTATCGGTAGAAAGCGATGATCCAGATAATTTTGCAAACGCAGACGGCAATGGAGATATGTTACCAGATGATGATACCAGAACAACTTTAGTCGTTGCAAATCCTTCCGGTGCTGCGACAGAATTATTTATTTCAGAATATATCGAAGGAAGTAGTGATAACAAATCTATTGAAATAGCAAATTTCACAGGTGCTCCTATAGATTTATCAAATTACTCGTTACAAATCAGTCCTAATGGGAATGGCTGGACCAATGCTTTAACCCTATCTGGAACACTTGCAGATCAAGAGGTGTATGTCTTAGCTCGCGGAAGCGCAAATGCGGCTATAACAGATCAGGCAGATTTGTTGGTTGGAAGTTCTGGCCCATTGAGCTTTAATGGTAACGATGCGATAGGTCTTTTTAAAGGAACTATACTCCTAGATGTTGTTGGTAATCCAACTAGTTCTACTGTTTTTGCAGAGAATGAAACTTTAATAAGAAAAGCAACTATTTCTTCTCCAAATAGCGTCTTCAATAAATCTGGGGAATGGAATGTTTTTGCTCAAGATAATTCTAGTGATTTAGGAATTCATTCCTATGGTGCTACCGCTGGTAATTTAGAGAATATACTTCAAAATCTAGTTATATATCCCAATCCATCAACAGGTACATTTTACATATATGGATCAGGAAGTGGCATCGATCAAATAGCCATCTATGATCTTTCTGGAAGGCTGTTAAAAACAGATTTAAGTCCTAATGGATTTACAATAAATTCCGCAGGAATATTCATTGCGCGTTTGAGTATTGGTGATCAAATCATGTCTTATAAATTAATTGTAAAATAAGTTATTGCCGTTTAAAATTATTTTAAAGCCTATTTTTAAGGCTTTTTTATTCATTATCGTTGTCTCCCTATAATTTATGTGGCGTTTGCTCTACCTTAAAATTTACTACAATAAGTTTGGCTATAACGAGTGTTTCAATGGGTTGAAATAGCAGATTAAACGATCTTAAATTTAAAGTAGTTGACTATAGTTCAAATGATACGTTCAAAAGATTACCGATAAGCAAAATTGGTTCAGTTTTTTTAAAAATTTATAAAAAAAATGGAATAAGTTCATCAATCTCTGGAACTATTTTTTTACCTTTTGCTATTATTATTCCTGACTATTTTTTTTAAAGAATTTTAAATATGAATCGCATCGCCAGCGTTTATGTTTGCATAGGATTATAAATTTTAAATAATTTCGCTTTCGCGAAAGCGGTAAAGCAAGATGCTTAAGGAATAACAAACACACTATTAAGGTTATTCAAAACAGCTAATTATTATTTTCACAAACTAATGGAAAAACAACAGCTCTATGAAAAGCCTTATACCTCTATTCGCATCTTTATTATGTTTGTGTGCCACTTCACAAAATCTAACTTCTAATGATCAAGAAAAATTAAATGAGATGATTTCCGTGCAGAGTCAACTCAAGGAGAATGATCCAGATGAATGGTTTCTTTTTGAGACAGTTGATGGTGCATCTATGTTTTTTAGCGGAAAAGGAGAGCTTCAACTAAATCTAAAAAAAAGGTTTGACTGGGCTGATGCATTTTATGGATCAGATTTTGCAAAAGTGTCCAAGAATAATAGAATGGGCTTTATAAATAAACAAGGAAAAGTAGTGGTACCATTAGATTATGAAAATGTCAAAGTGTTCAGTAATGGTCTTGCAGCTGTTATGATGTTAGGTAAACATGGTTTCATTGATACTGCTGGTACTCTAGTGATTCCTGCTATATATGAAGATGCTGGTTATTTTGGTAACGGTCTGGCACCTGTTAAGAAAAAGGGAAAGTTTGGTTTTATCGACCGTAAAGGAACTTTAGTAATTCCTTATACCTATTATGAATCTTATTCCTTTTATGAAGGCAGGGCAGCTGTTCAACTCAATAGATATAAAGATGTTGAAAAAGAAGAGTCTGGAAAATGGGGATTTATAAATATTAGTGGAGAATTAATTATAGCCTATAAATACTCCGATATAAATTCTTTTGCACCGGATGGTACCGCAAAAGTTAGTGTTGCAAATGGCAGCCTTTCGGGCGATCAACACCGCATAGATAAGTATGGAAACAGGCTGTAATAGACCTTTACACTCCTGTCCTAATGTTGTTACAATCAAGGCTTCATTCATTGTTACACTTGGTAAACAGATGTCAATGTTGATTTTATCAAAAGAAGTAAGTTTATTTTAAATATTGATTCTTATTGTGGTGGTGTTCTAACTTTTTATTTCCCTCATTTACTAGGATGCATAGATGTATATTATAATGTAGGTGAAACATATTTTATTTTCCTCCAAATTATAAGACATAAACTTTTATTTGCAATTGTTTTAGTAATAAGTGGAATTAATATCTAAGTGATCAAAGTTATGCCGCTTAGAGTTTATAATCTTTGAGCTGCTTCCTATAAAAATCATGATAAGCAATTTTTGTTTGATAGATTTAAAAACAATTCCTTCTAAGGTTATTTGTGCCATAAGGCTTTTCTTGCTGTAGCTTTGAAATAATTTATGACCATCTTGATCACCTTGTTTATATACAGGAGCCAGACACAATTGAACCAAAGCCATTTTTCATGAAGGCCTGGTTACTTTTAAGTATGATGGTTTCATTTTTTTTAATAACTTGATCTAAATCATTAAGCAACCCTCATTTTTTAATGGATTCACAGACCGTATTGGTTTTAATACGTGTTACTAAAACATCCTATACATGTTCTTTTTGTAACATTGAATTAATATCAACATAGATGCTGTACTTTATTGTTATTATTTCTTGAGTAAAAATTTATGCCTTCTAGTAATTCCTATTGTGAAGTTGAGCGGGTACTCTTTTAAAATAATCTTAACAGCAACGTATTATAAGGACTCCTCGAGTGCTTCAAAACTGTGTCCCTTTCAACACAGTAAAGATGTGGACTGTTGACAGTATGATCTACAAAAGGCATGATTTGGTCTTCCTATTCTTTGATAACTTGAAATTGACGTCGCTTGAAAAGTAGATAAGTGGAAGTAAGTAAAATTCCAATCGTGTAAAATTTCAAAGATTTTAACATCCTTTTTTAATTACATCTTCTTTTTTAGCACTTAAACCAGACATAAAGCCTCATTTATAAAATTTCTATAGTTTTTAAATTTTATTATAAAAATAACATTATTTTTGCCGCCGATAATTAAAAGATATATGACACTTCAAATTAGTATTTTGTGTTATTTGCCTACTGACAAAGGTGTTATAGGTCTTTAAATTGTTTTTATTATAATAAATAGTGATTTGTATTTGATAGCTTTTAACAAGCAATTCATCAACCACTAATTATTTTGAAATTGAGAATAAAATTTTATTTAAAACTGATATTTATCTTTGAAAATTTTGTGTTATGAAAAATAATCTTTCTTTTTTATTACTGTTTGTTATTTTTATGAATTCTAGCAGTCTTTATGCTCAAGTAGGAATTGGGACAAGTACTCCTGACTTATCAGCTATACTTGACATTTACTCTCAAAATAAAGGACTGTTAATGCCTAGACTAACAACGACGCAAAGAGATTCAATAATAGATCCCGCAAAAGGTTTAATGATTTATAATACAACTTTAAATGATTGTCAAGTGAACGTAGGAGAATCTACGTTACCGATATGGACAGGAACCACTACTAAAATCAATTTATCATCAAATTCAGTTAATGCAGGAGATGATGTTAGTTCTTCATCAGTCACAGATTTATTGATTCCAGGCATGGTTGTTTTACCCCAACAAGGTAATTACATCGTTTTATTTAATGCTCATCAAAAGTCCAGTGCAGGTGATCAACAATTTTTTTCTGATCAAGGGGTCATTGATATAGATCTTATATATCAAGACTTAATTGCTGTTACAGGGGCAGTGCCGCACCCGCTTGTATTCGGGAATAATGAAGTCCTTTTACCAGGAGTTTATGATGTTGGTGGAGCTGCATCTATAGCAGGTACACTTACACTAGATGGAGGTACTGACGTAGATCCAGTATTTATTATTAGATGTACTGGAGCATTTACTTCGGGTGCTAACACGACTGTTATTCTGGCAGGAAATGCTGACCCAAAAAATATATTTTGGGTTTCTGAAGCGGCCATCTCTGCCGGAGCTAATTCTATTAACAGCGGAACTTTAGTTTCACGCGCAGGCGGTATGAGCTTAGGAGCAGGGGCCAGTCTTGAAGGAAGATTGCTCACCAAATCAGGCGCTATAAGCATAGGTGCAAATTGCGTTCTTAACGTTCCGACTGGAGAATCATTTATAGACTTAAGAATCTTATCCTCATTTGCGATGTTTACCACTATTGGAGCCGTTTCAGATAATGCAACCAGCGTAACTACGGGTGACGTGGGTACTGCCTCTGGAGCTCTTACTATGGCAGGAATGCATAATGGTGAAGCCTACCCTGCTGGCACTACCTTGGAATCTGCAGCTACTGCAAATAATACTACCTATAGTATCTATCAAAATGGAATCGAAATTATAAATTCTAGCAGAACCATTTATACCATGAATTCAGCACTAGTTTCTCTCCAAGCAATGATTTCTACTCTAACCGATTCAGATGTCATTGAAATACATTGGAAAGTTGATGCAGGGGAATCCCGTATTGGTAATAGAAATTTATCACTAATACATTTTTAAAACGGAAGCATATCCCATTCAGTAAATGAAATGCGCATGGGTTATATCTTATCCTATCCGTCGCGAACTCTAATCCAAATTAGTGTTTAAATTTTGTTTGATGCACCTATCATTATCCAGATTGAGAATAAAAGTGCTCTCTTATTATAAATAAAAAATTGTGTGTTCAATAAATTTTTAGGAAACTTAGAAAATAAGATCAGATATTAAATCATGTAAAAAGAACTTTAAATTGTAAACAAGTTAGTTAATAATTCCGCTTTCGCGAAAGCGGAACCTCCACAATTATCATCCTAAAAAAGTATCTTTGTACGTTCAATAAAGCGCTCCAATGATCCATTTTTACGGAAATCCGTCCCAATTCCTATACGCAGTTCATACCAAAACACCGATCTCCTCAGAAGATGATCTGAAATTACAATGGCTTTTTGCTGGTGCTCTAAAACTAGAAGCCGATTCCCTTTCTGGTTTCTTCACAGGACCACGCGCGACCACCATAACGCCCTGGTCTACCAATGCGGTAGAAATTACACAAAACATGGAAATCAAAGGGATTCTACGAATAGAAGAATTTCATGCGTGCGCAGTAGATACTGAATTTGACAGCATGCTTTTGCAAAAATTTGATGGACTGGGTCAATCGCAATATGATATAAATGTAACCGCTGAAGATGTTTTAGAAATAGATGATATTGCTGCTTATAATAGTCAAGAAGGACTTTCTTTAAACGATGATGAGATTGATTACCTGATCGCACTTTCAGAAAAATTAAACCGTAAGTTAACAGACAGTGAGGTTTTTGGATTTTCACAAGTGAATTCAGAGCATTGCCGTCATAAGATTTTTAATGGCACCTTTATTATTGATGGTGTAGAAATGCCATCATCGCTTTTTAAACTGATCAAAGAAACATCAAAGCAATTCCCTAACGGAATTGTAAGTGCCTACTCCGATAACGTAGCCTTTGTAGAAGGACCGCAAGCAGAGCAATTTGCACCCAAAACTGCTCATAAACCCGACGTTTATCAAACTAGTTTGTTTGATTCGGTTATTTCCTTAAAGGCAGAAACACACAACTTCCCTACTACTGTAGAGCCTTTTAATGGCGCAGCAACAGGTTCTGGTGGTGAAATAAGAGATCGATTAGCAGGTGGACAAGGTTCCTTACCGCTTGCAGGAACAGCTGTTTACATGACCAGTTACTCAAGATTAAATGAGAGTCCCGATAGCCATCGGGACTGGGAAAAAGGTTTTGAAGCACGCAAGTGGTTGTATCAGACACCAATGGACATTTTGATTAAAGCGTCTAATGGAGCTAGCGATTTTGGAAACAAATTTGGCCAGCCCTTGATTACAGGTTCTGTTTTGACCTTTGAACATCAAGAAGGCGATCAAAATCTAGGTTTTGATAAAGTCATCATGCAAGCTGGTGGTATAGGTTATGGTAAAAAAGAGCAAGCTTTAAAGAAAACTCCAGCCGCAGGCGATGATATCATTGTGATGGGTGGTGATAATTATAGGATTGGTATGGGTGGTGCAGCAGTAAGCAGCTCTGACACTGGTGCACTAGATTCTGGACTGGAATTAAATGCAGTACAACGCTCTAATCCAGAAATGCAAAAACGTGCAGCAAACGCTATACGTGGTCTGGTAGAGAGCGATCTCAATCCTATTAAATCTATTCACGACCACGGTGCTGGTGGTCATTTAAACTGTCTATCAGAACTGGTAGAAGAAACTGGCGGAATTATAGATGTAGAGAAACTCCCTATAGGTGATCCTACGCTATCACGTAAAGAACTCATAGGTAACGAATCACAAGAACGTATGGGATTAGTCATAGATCCTAAAGACACGCCTATTCTAGAAGAGATTGCTGCTCGTGAGCGCGCACCATTGTATAAAGTAGGGAAAGTAACTGACGATAACAGATTTACATTCAGTGAGAAAGACGGCCGCAGTCCTATGGACCTCGCACTGGAAGACATGTTTGGCTCCAGTCCTAAAACCATTATGGATGACACCACCATCCATCGCAACTATGCCCCTGTTACTTATGATGGAAAAGATTTCAAACTTTACCTATATCAAGTATTGCAGCTGGAAGCAGTTGCTTGCAAAGACTGGTTAACTAATAAAGTAGACCGCTGTGTAACAGGCCGTGTGGCAAAGCAACAAACTTGTGGAGAATTACAATTGCCTTTAAATAACGTAGGTGTAATGGCTATCGATTATAACGGTAAAAATGGAGTGGCCACTACTATAGGTCATGCACCTGTTGCCGCATTAATTGATCCAGCAGCAGGATCTCGCAACGCAATTGCTGAGGCGTTAACTAATCTTGTTTTTGCACCACTAGAAAAAGGATTGTCAGGTGTCAGTTTAAGTGCTAACTGGATGTGGCCGTGCAACAATCCTGGTGAAGATGTGCGTTTATACAACGCTGTAAAAGCCGTGAGTGATTTTGCTATCGAACTAGGAATCAACATTCCTACTGGTAAGGACAGTCTTTCTATGAAGCAAAAATATCCAGATATGGACGTGCTTGCTCCAGGAACGGTCATTATAAGTACCGTAGGGAATTGTGACGATATTACAACTATTATTGAGCCGGTGTTACAGCCGCAATACGACGCTCCTATTTATTACATCAACATGAGTGGTGATGATCATAAATTGGGTGGCTCTAGCTTTGCACAAACACAAAATAAAATAGGTGATGAATGTCCTACGATTGTGGATAGTTCCGCTTTCGCGAAAGCGTTTACAACCATCCAAAACTTAATAAAACAAGGTAAAGTACTCGCAGGACATGACGTTGCTAGTGGCGGCTTGATCACCACATTATTAGAACTTTGTTTCCCTTCCCAAAACATAGGAATGGAACTGGACTTCAGTGCGGTAGGTCACGACATGGTAAAAGTACTTTTTGCCGAAAATGCGGGTATCGTTCTTCAAGTAACTGACGATAGCATAGAAGCAGAACTATCCAAAACAGGAGTTCCTTTCTTTAAAATTGGAAACGCTATAGATGAAGCTGTGTTAGACATCAACGAATTCATCATAGACGTTGACGATATGCGCGATGTGTGGTATGAAACATCCCATTTACTAGATCAAAAACAATCCTTCAATGGCACAGCAGATGAGCGTGCCTTAAACTATGTGAATCAGCCATTGGAATTCAATTTTCCAGCACATTTTACTGGAAAACTACCCGTATTACCTCAAAAACGAGTAAAAGCAGCGGTAATACGTGAAAAAGGAAGTAATTCTGAACGTGAAATGGCACGAGCGATGTACCTAGCAGGTTTTGAAGTCATCGACGTTCACATGACCGATTTAATCGCAGGTCGGGAAACACTAGAAGACGTGCAGTTCATAGCAGCAGTAGGTGGATTTTCAAACTCTGACGTATTAGGAAGTGCCAAAGGTTGGGCTGGTGCATTCTTATACAACGATAAGGCAAATACAGCTTTAAAGAACTTTTTTGCCAGACCAGACACCATGAGTATAGGCGTTTGTAACGGTTGTCAGCTTTTTGTAGAGCTAGGGTTAATCAATCCAGACCACGATCAAAAGCCTAAAATGCTACACAACGATTCTGGAAAGTTTGAATGTAATTTTACCAGTGTAGAAATTGCAGATAACAACTCCATCATGCTGCAATCACTAGCAGGAAGCCAGCTAGGAATCTGGGTGGCACATGCTGAGGGAAAATTCCAGTTACCTAAAGACCGAAGCGATTACCAAATCCCAGCAACTTACACCTATGACAGCTACCCAGCAAATCCCAACGGCTCTGACTATAACGCCGCGATGTTAAACTCTGAAGATGGACGTCATTTAGTAATGATGCCGCACTTAGAACGTTCTACATTCTCTTGGAACTGGGCGCACTACCCTAACGATCGCAAGAACGATAAGGTGACTCCTTGGTTAGAAGCTTTTGTGAATGCTAGAATATGGTTGAGTCAGAAATAAATAATAATGACCAACATGCTCAGAAAAATACAAGGCATGTTGGTGATGTTAATTACCAGTTTGTCTAACAAATGAAATATCGAAACTTTATCAATTTCTTTATTCTAATTTTTGATGTCTTCAACATTTAAATCTACTCGACTTAAAATACGATTGGCTGGTATATCTTTACAGCCTTGCAGAAAATAAATTTAGAAGAATGCTTTCCCCAGTCCCTGATCAGTTGTAAAGACAAGTTTCTGGGATGGGAAAGATGAGCAAAGCGATTGTTAAGATCTTTGCTCAAAAAGGTGGAGAAAGTCCATGAAATGAAAACGAAGCTAGATTGATCCACAAAAATACATGCCACATCAACTACCCCTGTTTTGAAGAAAGGTTACCAAATCTGTCCTCTCTTTATTCATGTTGGGGAACCTCTATATTTAAAAATTTTGGCAATACTCTACCTTCTAAAAAGCTCCTTTCCTTATGAAAGGAATGGTAAACAAAACGAGTGCCACCAATTCTGGAGTTAAGGGTTACCCAGAACTAAAAATTAAAGGGAATATACCTGTATCATAGAAAAGTCTTGGACTAATCGATAGAGGTGGATTAATCAAATACTATTTTCAATAATTACATAAAAAAGATTTAGACGATGAAAACACTTATAATTGCCATATCGAATCTAATAAACTCCTTTTATTTAAAAGCTCCTTTGCTAAGTCCCACATAATGTACAATAACAGGAACACCCTTACCATTTAATTTATAAACACCGCTAAATGTGATGAATGCTATTAGAATAAATTAGAATTCAATATTTACCCTATTGAAAAATTACTGAAGAAAATGTGCGTAACTTGTATAAAAAAAACATCAGTCTTTTACAACCAGCAAAATTCTTTACAGATTTTCTATGTGTGATTTATTTACTAGGATTTGTATATTAAAACTAAACGTAAACAACAACGTCCCATAACATTAAATACACGAGTGTTGAAGCACATGACTGACTGAACTGAGTAATTTGAACCACTTTAATTACGGTATTATATATATAATATTCAACCCTAAATATAAACTAGTCATTCCATGAATGTATTGCCAATTTAATTAAAGAAATACCGGAATATATGATTGCCTATTATTTAATAGTAGAAGTAATAAAATAAGAAGAATTAGAAAAATAAGCAGACTCAAATGAACTATATCTACGACGCTTCTAGTGGTTAATTGTATTTTTTATTTTCCTGATTCTTAAAAAAGAAAGCAAAATCACCGCAGATTATCTGTTGATAGGGATCAATATTTTAATAGGGTGTTTTATGCTAGCCGATGTTTTTATTCAATGGAAACTAACTTCTGAAACTGTTATATTTTCAAAATGGCATTGCCCTACTTCTTTTTCCAATCTTTGTATGGTATTTATTACAATTTACGCATAACAATAGAAAGATTCATCGCGTATGGTATGTACTCTTTTTTCCAGTTCTTATATTCTCAGTTTTAAGTGTAATAGACCATTATGTGTTATTAAAATATACTAATCAACAATCACTATTAAAGCATTTCAATGCTCCAACTATTTGGTATCAACTCATTTTTAAAGGATCTCAGCTCTTATTTATTGGAACTCTCATCTTACTGCTGAAAGCCTTAAATAAATTTGATGAAAAACTCAAAGCTGCTTATTCAACTATCGAGACGGTAAATTTACGATGGCTAAAACACTTTACATGGATATACTTATCTACTTAGATAGAATGAGGCGACCAGTGATTGTTTTAAGAATAGGTTTGCTCCCAAATCAATTTAAAAAACAATATCATGAAAATTTTAAAGCCTTTATGATTGATCACCTTACTTGCTATAAGTGCGTCATCTTTTGCTCGGGAATGGAAGACCGACAAAAACATCAATGTTTATTCGGATTAACACATCCCTTACTTGTTGATGGATTTAATGTTGAGATAAATTACATCCACAATCGGTTCCTTTTTGATTATTCCCATGGTGCATCATTAAATTTCTCTGGAAATACTGCTACCACAGAATTAGAAAGGCAAGGAGTCGCAATCCACATGCCATGGACAACAGGGTTTGGCGTAGGATACCGACTAAACCGATGGCTCAATGTTCGGGTTGAACCTAAATGGCATAGATTCGAATTGTATTATGAAGGAGAATCTCAAACCAGTGTTAATGAAATAGACTCCTACAATACCTTTAGCTTAGGATTGGGACTATATGCAACTTTCCAGCCGTTTAAAAAGAGTATCCCTTTTCTAAAAGGAGTAATGGTTGCACCAAGTATACGCTTTTGGCCTACAGTTTCCTCATCCTTAGAAGGTGATTCTTTTACTTATAATAATAAAAATACGGGTGCTTTGGAAAAAATTGAGGTATTAGATCCTGGTGCTGGATTCACTCCTTTTATTTTTAATATAAGTATTGGGTATACTTTTGTTATTAAACCCAATAAATGATTTCACCCTTAAAAAATAATAAAAGTGCGATTGATAGGTTTATAACCGACCTGCCGCCGCTTACTCCTTTGCAGATTATAATGCCTCATACCCACCATTCATAATTCATATCGGCTACTACTTTACTGAACTATTAAATTAAATGCTGCTCTAAAAAGATTTTAAATAAATAAGGTTATACCCCTATTTTAAACAAGGATCTGGTGTATTTGATTTGCTCAAACCATTATTTTAAATTCTTAAACTAAAAAATCCCGCTTAAAGCGGGATTTTATATTAGAAATTATCTCAATTTACTCATCGCCAACTATATGTTCTATAGCAGCAGCAAGTTTAAAGTCTTTTTCTGATAGACCATTTACATCGTGAGTAGAAAGAGTGATTTCAAGAGTAGCATAGGTATTATGCCAGTCTGGATGATGTTCCATTTTTTCTGCCTCCATCGCAATGCGAGTCATTACAGAAAAGCAGTCCATAAAGTTATCAAACTCAAAAGTAGTATGAATAGCATCATCATAATAATCCCATCCCTCTATAGTCTCTAAATGCTTTTCTATTTGTGCTTCTGTTAATTTTTCCATTGTCATTATATTAGATAGCAAAGATATTTTTAATTTTCCTAGAATCCTCACCTATTCGTTCTTTAATTTCACCTTTAGCTTAACCAACGCCTTCTTCCACTTTTCTGTGCGATAATAGCTGAGCTTAACTAGCTACTCTTTACTTTTTCGTATTACCTATAGCTTTAAGTTTAATAGCGTAATAGGTATTTTAAGATATCATTTTTAAATATACCACCGCTTTCGCGAAAGCGTGCTTAATAAAATCTTAATCTTCTTTAAAATATTCCCAATGAAAAAAAAGGAACTCCTATCTTTATGAAATGAAAAAAATAACAATTTTGTTACTGTTAGTTGCGACTTGTACCTTTGCACAAACTGATTCCCTTCAAATTAAAAAAACTGTGGATGCAGTGCATCTAAGAGAAATTCCTCAAAGCAATCTAGTGCTAGATTTAGGGATTACACAACCTAATGGAGATTATGGCGATATAGCTAGAGCTGGACTTCATATAGGAGCAGAATATCTATATTATACCAACAAGCACTTTGGCTTAGGCATCTCCTTAAGACATCAGTACAATGAATTTGGCTATCTAGGTTATCAAAATGATGATACCACAAGCGTTACCCAAAATGACTATACCAATACTACTATTGCTATAGGACCTACTTATTCACATACCAAAAAAAGGTTCCAATTTGATGTTTTTGCAAAAGTTGGAGTCGCATTTTTAAATCATCCAGAGAATAGTGTTTCTCAAATAGGAATAGGAAATGCGCAAATATTTTCTAGTGATGCACAAGATGAACAAGTATCAAGTGCCTATATGGAAGGTGGCTTGCGTTTTAATTATTACTTCCGTAGATCTGTTCAAGTGTTCTTTTCGCCGCAATACAACACTACTTTGGGTAATCCAATTTCTTATTCTTACAGAGATGACAGCTCTACAGCACTCATTCAACCTCAGCTGTTTAAAAATATTAATGATTCGAACTTAATGTTTAGTGTAGGTGTAAAAATCGCTATAGGAAAAAAATATAGTAATGGAGAATTGCGGGATGACGATTAACCTTGATGTCCTATAGAACGTAAAGTCAAATTTAAATGGAAAGATTTCTATCGAAACACAACATTTAAATGCCTTATCATAAAGCAACCTAATTACTGGTTTTAATGCGATCTACAACAATACCATTTTACCATCTCTGCTACCACTGATGGTTGACCTTATAGCATGATAAATAACTTATGTTGCTTTATACCTATATATTTTTGTATGACGATAAGGCATATATACCCAGGTATTTATTTTTATGATCCTGTAAAACTGGGTATTATGAAGATCTGTTATTTATATCAATACCTAAATGTCATCGCTTGAAAATTAATAGCTAGTTTCTTTCCTCTCATTATTGTGCCATATACACCAATTCTACCTTGAAACAACTCCATAAATCGTTTCTATTGCAATGCCTTGTAGTATCGATAAGGCTTTCAGACTTTATATAAATTGCAATTCTAATGAAAATATTATGAATTTAAACTAACGATATCAGGCAAATTATAAGGTAAAAGACGCCGTGTAATTTTGTTTTTTTACTGCTGTTGTTTACATCAATTTACAAGCATTTTAAATTCATTTCAATAGTAATAAAAACAGAAAAGACAGCTGTTCTTTGCTAGAATCAGATAATCCCTAAAGGTCATAAATTTAAAATACTACCCTATATTTCCAAAAAAAGCCCTGTTCAAATATAATATCCTGAATAGAGCTTTAAAATTTATCTGATTAGTTAAGTTTACTTGCTCTTTCCGTGTATCTTAAATTCTCGATACCTAGCAAAAGAAGCAATTACAAGTATCACAGACAAAGTAATGATCGCAAACTTATAAGAAATAATCTGGTCACCACTGGCATAACTGTGAAGTCCTGACAAGTAAAAATTAACACCAAAATAGGTCATCAAGACACTTGAAAAAGCGATAACAGACCATAAATTAAAGGTCCATCTTCCCTTTAATCCTGGCACGAGTCGCAGGTGCAATACAAAGGCGTAGATAAAAATGGTGATTAAAGCCCAAGTTTCCTTAGGATCCCAACCCCAATAACGTCCCCAAGATTCGTTAGCCCACATACCTCCTAGAAAATTTCCTATGGTGAGCATGATCAAACCTACAGTAAGAGCGACTTCATTGATATAGGTCAACTCTTTAATGTTCAGATCCATGATTTTTCTATTCTTCTTTGAAGAGAAGATCATTAAAATCATAGTAACTAAGCCGAGTATCATACCTAAAGCAAAAGGCCCATAACTACCCACAATAACAGCTACGTGAATCATCAACCAATACGAATCTAGTACGGGTTGCAAATTACCTATGGATGGATCGAGCCAATTCAATTGTGCTACCCATAAAATTATAGCCACTACAAAAGCAGTACTTGCCACCGTCATGTCACTCTTCCTACCGAACATTAATCCAAATGCCATCGTTGCCCATGCTACATAAATCAAAGATTCATATGCATCTGACCAAGGTGCGTGGCCACTCAAATACCATCTCGTAATTAAGGCAGCTGTGTGAACGAGAAATAAGGCACCAATAACCCAAAAATGAAACTTAATGACCCATCGTATTTGTTTCATAGGTCTAATAATCTCTACAATCAATAGAATCAACATGACAATTCCAAACCATACATACCATTTGTAAAGATTTTTAAACACATTGTATTTATTGTAAAGAATTTCTGCATCTATTTTTTCTTCACTAGGTATAATTTCTGAACCATGATACCGCTGAAATTCAAAAAGACTATTCAACGCTGCATTTGCATTGAGGTAATTACCACTCGCATTTCCTTGATTTAGTAACGCATTATAAGCTGGAAAAAAGTCTCTTACAAAACTGATATCACGCTCATCTTCAAAACCTGCTTTTTGCATGTCTGGTGAAGCATACCAAGTATCGTTGTCAGCACCTTTTTTAGGGAATATTTTTAAAATAGACCCCGAAAGTACCTGATCAAGAATTCCTACACTATAATTTATGTCTATAAAACCTTGTTGAATACTGGTCTTTACATCAGCAGCATTTGCCTCGTCCAGATACGGACTTATTTTATAACTACCTAAGGTGTTGTCTTGTCTCCTGAAAAAATCCATTCCACGAGCATAACTAGTACTTTTTTCAACACCTAATATAGTTTTGAGAGAATCGTTTTTATAATTCAGCTTTACCACAGGAACATCGTACCACAGATCTCTAAACTGAATCATACTGATTATCGTTTGCTCAGGAGTAAGTCTTACAATACTATCTCCTATTTTGGCCTCGTAATAATCTCTTTCAGAAAGTCTTCGCAATATTTCACTGGCTAAGGTAGACATAGGTTTCATACGCCCATCATCCTGTACCACTACTCTACCAAAACTTTCTGCCTGCACAAGTGGCACCATATTAGCAACTATAATACTATCAGCTAGTCGCAATGGAATAGGTGGCAATTTGGGTGGTTCCAGATCTTCTCCAGAAACACTCATATTTACCGCAGCGGCATCTTGATTTGTGCTTACTCCTTCTCTATTATCAACAGCTGTAGAATGTTCTCCTGCAGCGTGGTCATGTCCTGAATGGTCTTCTTGAGCTTGTGCACCAGCCATACTTGCTGTGCATAAAATAAGAATCATCGCAAGATGTTTTGCTTTGCGTTTTTTGACCCTTTCAATTAATCTTTTTAATTCACCAAATCTGGTATTGGGATCAAAAATCAATGCCATCAAACCAAAATACAGTAAAAAGTATCCAATGTAAGTAACTGTTTTACCCCAAAAATCATGGTTGACAGATAAGTGTGTTCCCAATTCATCTGGGTCAAAGCCTGCTTGAAAAAATCGATAACCTCCTTTATCGAGTACGTTATTCATATAGATATGTTCTGGAGTTCTCCCGGTCGAATCGATGACCGTCACTTTACTTTCAAAAGCAGAATAAGATTTCTCGGTTCCTGGTTGTTTACTGGCAATAAAATCATTGAGCTCAATAGAGAATGGTATTTCTCTAGCAATAGAACCATATTTAAGGTACGTTTTCAAACCATTAATCTCGACATCAACATAGTCAGAAATAATTCCTTTTCCTCCTAACATTTCTATTTTTTGAGATTCTGTACCACTACTTATGGTAGCGAGGATTCCGTGGGCTTGCGCCTTTGTAGGTTCAGGACTTTTTATAATCCCTACTTCTCCTTGGGTGACAGGATCTGGTATTACAAATTGCATACCCGCTAGTGTATAAAGGGATCTTAATTGTAAAGGTTGTATCGAATCTGCGATTACCTTTCCTTCCAGCTGGTCTGCCATACGTAAAAAGTCACCATTATAAGGAGTTTGTATGGTGTAACCGTTCCAGTTTTCAGTAATATTTATCAATCCTTTTTGCGCAGCAATCTCCGGATCTATGTTCACACCAAAAAGTACATTGTGAATACTCGCTTCTTCACCAGCCTTGATCAAATGATCATGACGGGAACCTTTGCCAGCTTCGACAATTTTCAAATAGTAATCACTAGTCTCATCACCTGCTTTTAACCCTTCTACCGCATCATAAATCATGCTATCTATGGTAACCGTAATATTCTTATCGTAAAATTTAAAGTCTCTTGAAGTGTTATAATCATATTTCGAGATTAATAATTTTTTCTTCACAGATCGCTGCATCGGGTTTCCTTCTTGATCTTCCCCTTGAATAATAGCACTGAAATAGGTTTCTTCACTTAAAAAACTATTTTCCGTCTGTCCTTCCCGTATCAACATCATTCCCTCAAACGACATGTATCTGGTAATTCCTGCTCCTAAAATGATAATGATCCAAGAAAAATGTAAAGTAAGCGTGGCCCATTTTTTCCACTGGAACAATTGGTACCGTTTTATATTAAAAATAAAATTAAGCATTAACCACAACATCATTAACGAAAACCACCATTCATTATATACCCATAACTTAGAAGTGGGTGTGTCATAAGAATTCTCAATAAAGGTTCCAGCCGCCATACTTGCTGCAAAAGCGAGTAATAAAACTGTCATTGTACGCGTACCAAAAAGCAAAGCAATCAATCTGTCTTTCATAGGATTTTTATACGAGCGGCAAAGATACTTCACAAAAGCCGCAACACCATGCCTTGTGAGTCGCTTTGAAGTGCGTATTTTTACACCATGATTAAGATAATTATCATAGGAACTGGTAATGTGGGAACCCACTTATGCCATACCATTGAGAGCAACTCCCACTCTAGTAAGCTTCTACTTGTGGGGTATTACAATAGAGCTCAAAAAGAGCTGTCTGGAATTAACACAACTTTAATACCTGATTTTCATAGCCTGCCTGAGTGTGACCTCATTTTGCTAGCTGTTCCTGATGATTCTATAGAAAAAGTGTCTCAGGAAATTCGTCCTTCACATGCTATAATTGCGCATACCAGTGGCAGCGTTGCTATGAATGTACTCCAAAATCACAAAAATCATGGTGTCTTTTATATGCCTCAAAGCTTCAGCAAGTCTAGAAAACCTAATTTTGAGGATATTACCATATGCTTAGAATCTAGCACTTCATCTGTAAATAATGTTTTAGAAATGGTGGCTGTTACGCTTTCGCGAAAGCGAGAACAAATCAATTCTCAACAACGTAAAAAGCTCCATCTTGCAGCAGTCTACATGAATAACTTTGTAAATCATTGTTATTCCAAGGCTGAAGAAATCATGAATGAAGCCTCCATGAATCCAAATTTATTAGATGCTTTGATGCGAGAAACCTTAGAAAAAGCCATAGATCTTTCTCCTCAAAAAGCACAGACAGGACCTGCTATAAGAAACGACTTAAAAACTATTGAAAAGCATTTGCAGATGCTTAAAAAAGAAGATCGAGAAATGTATCGATCCATAACTACATCCATACAAAAAACACATGGCAACAAGCTATAAAGAATTACTTCACGACATCACCACTTTTATTCTAGACGTAGACGGCGTTCTTACTGACGGCAAATTATTAATCTCTGAAAGTGGTGAGCTTTTGCGCACTATGAACGCAAGAGATGGCTATGCCATGAAAACGGCGCTAAACAATGGTTATAATGTATGTATAATTACCGGAGGAAATAATGAAGGTGTTAAGGCCAGACTAGTAGGTCTAGGCATCCAGAATGTTTTTCTCAACGCGAGCGATAAAATGATCCAGCTGCATGAATATGTGGCAAAGAACCATCTAAAACCAGAAAACATAGTCTTCATGGGTGACGACATGCCCGATGTTCCTGCAATTGAATTTGCAGGATTAGGCTGCTGCCCGCAAGACGCGATACCAGAAGTAAAAGCAGTAAGCCAATATATTTCTCACAAAAAAGGGGGCGATGCTTGTGTACGTGATATTATAGAACAAGTCATGAAAGTACAAGGTAAATGGAATGTGCCAGATGGAAAAATCGTTAAATCCACCTAAAGAATTTATAATGGAATTGGTATGATTTTTACTAAATACAAATCATAAGGCACAAAGATACCAGTAGACCTTGCTTAGTTTTCATAACCACATTGCTTCCAACTGTCTGAAACAATTATTTAACTTGAGTTGTTCTTCCAGAAAAGTAGTTTGCAGAATTGTATTTTTGAACAGCTGTTCATTTTAAATTTATGTGAGACTTGATAAAACTACCTCAAAGGCTAGTTGCCTAAATCTCCCCTTAAAGTCATGTGAAGGCAAAGCTTTCAACTAGTTTATCGAAGTGTTGGTTAGCAAATTCCATTAGACAATGAGTTTTTTCAGCATTGGAATCCTATTATTAGTAAATAAAAAGTTTCCATGATCACAATAACCTTTCCTGCCTAAGCTCGTTACTCTCCATTTAGCTCATTAGTGCGGTTTCTCTCTTTTTGCAAACTGCACTTATCGGATGTAAATTCTTGAGAAAAGAGCTTTAAAAATAGTTCGTGTTTGCGCTTCATAGCAGAATATTAAATTTCTAGCTGCAGAGATGAATAAAGGCTTCCAAGTATTTAGTATTTTGCCAATTAAATATTTGTGAAATAGAACTGTATACCTATTGCCTTTGATTTTATTTTCGTTTTTTACAGGAAAGCTTTTTGTATTTTCCCTTTTAATTTTATTTTTGTCTCCCCTTAATTCATTTAATGACTGCTTTTTTAAAAATCATGCGATGGCCTAATGTCCTAATGACCATTCTCACACAATTGGTCATTATCTATGGCTTACTAATCCCTTATGGAGTGGATCCAGCTTTAAACTGGTGGCAGCTACTTTTATTGATAACAGCAACAGGATTGCTCACAGCAAGTGGCAACGTAATCAACGATATTTATGACGTAGCGATTGATCAAGTAAATAAACCAGAAAAGCTACTCGTGTCTAAAAGTATCTCTGAAAAAAATGCTTATAATTTATATTTTATACTCACTATACTCGCGGTCCTTTGCGGTTTTGTGTTATCTAACAGTATAAATAAACCTATTCTATCCAGTATTTTTATAGGAGTCGCTTTTGTTTTATACCTGTATGCGAGCTCGCTCAAGGCTATGCTCCTCATTGGGAATGTTGTTATCTCCTTGTTGGTCGCATTGGTAATTCTTATTACTGGAATCTTTGAATTATTTCCATCCATCACACCAGAAAACCAACTCGCATTCAAATTTCTTATGGAGCGACTACTGGAATTTGGGCTTCTGGCATTTTTAATCAATCTGGTTAGAGAATGGGTAAAAGACTGTGAAGATGTGAATGGTGATAAAGTTGGTGGCAGGAATACTCTTGCTATTGCATTAGGAAGAACTAGAGCGGCTAAATTTATTGCTGTTTTTACTATGGGTATTGTGATCTTGTTAGGGTGGTATGTTTATGAGTACATCTATCTCAATAATATCGCTACCTACTACTTTATATTTTTAGTCATTGGCCCATTAGTTTTTGTAATGATCAAACTCTGGACTGCCGAAAATCAAGAAGAATTTCACCTGCTTTCTTCTGTACTTAAAGTCGTTCTTCTTTTAGGTATTTTATCCATTGGAATCTTTAGAATTAACTATTACTTGAATTAATATCCATGCTGGCACAAAAATTTGCAAACACCGAAATCATTCTAGCATCTCAATCGCCTAGAAGACAAGAACTTTTAAAAGGGCTTGATCTAAATTTTAGAATAGAAACCAGACCGGTTGATGAGGTATACTCCAACGATCTAATAGGACACGAAATCACCGATTACCTTTCTATTTTAAAAGCAAGCGCTTTTAAAAATGATTTAAAAGACAACCAGCTCCTAATCACTAGCGATACCATAGTATGGTTTCAAGACGAGCCCTTAGAAAAACCAAAAGACGCTCAGCACGCAAAAAAAATGCTCCGCTTTTTGAGTGGTAAAACGCACGAAGTATTTACCTCCGTTTGTTTTACAAGCATTCAACGTCAGCAAGTGATTTATGATGTTACTAAAGTTCATTTTGCTGTACTTACCGACGAGGAAATTGATTACTATGTCACCAATTACAAGCCTTTTGATAAGGCTGGCGCTTATGGTGTTCAAGACTGGTTGGGTTATGCAGCCGTTACCCGTTTAGAAGGTTGTTATTATAATGTCATGGGATTGCCGCTTCCCAAGGTGTATAAGTTTTTGAAAAGGTTTTAAAATTATTTTGACATCTATTTTGTTTTGAAAATAGAATTATACACTAGACTCGATGACGCTTTCGTGAAAGCAAGAACAATACAAATGTTATTGCTGGCTTATATTTCTTAGTGAAGATGGCAGCATGGAAAAAATGACTTTTGAAAACTTTATCAATCAAGCACCAGATTCCTTATTTGAAAGTGCTGACCAGCTTAGAAAAAACTACAACTATATTGACATTATAGAATTTTCGAATGACAATACAATTAATGGAACTTTACAGCAAATTTTCTATTACTATGAAACTGGACTGCTGTCCAAAGCACTGGCATTACTGGTATATAAAGATTTAAAAAACATTATTGATCATGTAGAAAAGCAGAGCATCCAGCAAACAATAACAAGTGCTACAAATAACGCAAAATTCCGTCTTTATAAAAGTGATCTACTCGCCATGGGCAATACCATCATGGTAAAAACTAAAAATCAAAAAGTGTACTTCAACGCTTTTACGGTGCTTACCTATCTCAAAGTAAAACACCGACCCACTTGAGATAAATTAGATCATTTCTTTGATAAACAAATGAAAAACTCTAAACTGTTAGTCAACTCTGGAGAACGAGATCGTGCACAGTTCATTAATAAAATGCACCTAAAGGTTGATAGCGTAGTAGAAAGAATAAATATCAATCAAGATTTGATCTATTTTAAAAATTTCATTTAGTTAGTTTCCCTTACATGCTACCTCGATAAAAACCCATAAAAAAAGATCCACTTCAAAGAAGTGGATCCTATAATACTATTCAAGTATTAAAACTATAGCAAACGGTGCTATTAAAACATCTCACGACCAGAGAAGTGGAATCCACTCTCGATAGCAGCATTTTCATCACTATCACTTCCGTGAACGGCATTCTCTCCCATACTTTTTGCAAACATCTTTCTAATAGTGCCTTCAGCAGCATCAGCAGGATTTGTAGCGCCTATTAATGTACGAAAATCTGCAACCGCGTTTTCTTTCTCAAGAACAGCAGCTACTACTGGGCCGCGAGTCATGAATTCTACTAATTCACCATAAAATGGACGCTCATTATGTACCGCATAAAATTCCTGTGCATCGGCAACAGTCATTTGAGTTTTTTTAAGAGCAACGATTCTAAAACCGCTTGCTGCAATCTTATCAAGTATAGCACCTGTGTGTCCGTCTTCAACGCCATCAGGCTTAATCATTGTAAATGTTCTATTAGTAGCCATTTTATTTTATTTTTTAAATTGCGTTGCAAAAATAACCCTTTAGTTAGTTTTGCTTGAGATTTATCTAGAGATAATTCTAATCTTATTTCAGTTAACTGATAGTAGGTATGATTCTTTTGATTATCGAGAAGGCTAGATAAACGATTGTAGCTTGCTAACACTCTTCAACCAGAGTATCAAACACCTCCTTGTTCTTCGATATCAATTTAAAAACATAACGAACATATGTTTCCATCGAATCATTTATGTTGTTGTTGAAATCTAAAGCTAACTTATTCATTTCAAAAATCTCTAAATGTATAAAGCTAGACTAAAAAAGAATAGATGCTCATTTAAAAAACTTAAATACTAACTGTTCCCTATGATACTTTGGAAAAAATAGAAATTAATAATTCAAACGTATCAAAATAATAGAGAGTTATAAATCATTAAGATAACACCTTAAGTGTATGGGGCAATTTTAGGTGGACCCGAGCAATAACCTAAAAGTCCATCGTCTAAATTTGGAAAAATAGGGATTTGTAGCATTAGCTTTTCGATCATCCAAAACTTGTGCTACCTAGAACAAAATACCTTTCCAGTAAAGCCCCACAAGGATAATTTCTCATTAGGCAAAAGTTCGAAGTAGGTTTAAATTGAAATTCTAAGATGTTATAAAAAAACAGATAAGTACCACAGTCCAAAGGATGAAAAACTTCCAACTATCCACCTAAATCATTACCTTTACTGCCTATGAATAAAGATCAAATTCAAAGCTTGAAACAAGAGCTTTCTACTCCTAAAAAAATTGTTATTGTCCCTCACAAAAATCCAGATGGTGATGCCGTAGGTTCTGTAATAGCTCTTTACGGATACTTGATACAATTAGGTCATGAAGTGAACATGATATGCCCTAACGATTTTCCAATATTTTTAAAATGGATGGAACACAGCGATTTATTTTTAAATTATGAACAGGAAGAGAAAAAAGCAGACCTTCTAATAAAAGAAGCAGATTTTATATTCAATTTAGACCACAATGCTTTTCATCGTGCTGGAAATATGGAACGAATATTAGGTGAAGTCCATGCAACTTATGTCATGATCGACCACCACCAGCAGCCAGATGATTTTGCTACCTATACGTATAGCGATACGGCTATGAGCTCTACCTGTGAGATGGTTTATCATTTTCTAGAGATGCTGTCAGATACTGATAAAATCACACCTGCCATGGCTACGGCTATGTATACAGGTATACTTACTGATACCGGAAGCTTTAAATACCGATCTACCACGTCCACTACACTTCGTGTTGCTGCAAACCTAGTAGATAAAGGAGCTAACAGTGAGGCCATAAACCGTAAGATTTATGATGTAAACACACCTTCTAGAATGAAATTATTAGGTGTCGCTTTAAATAATATGGTGATTCTAGAAAAATACCGCACGGCTTTCATTACGCTTACCCAAAAGGAACTAGACGCTAATAACTTTAAAAAAGGGGACACAGAGGGTTTTGTAAATTACGCACTTAGTTTAGACGGAATTGTTTTTGCTCAAATTTTAATAGAAAAAGAAAGTGAATCTATAATTAAAACTTCCTTAAGATCTAAAGGAGATTTTGATGTAAATCAACTGGCTCGAGATAATTGGGAAGGCGGCGGTCATAAAAATGCAGCTGGTGGGAAATCTGATCTCTCCATGATAGATACCGTGAAAAAATTAATTAGTATATTGCCTATCTATGAAAAAGAGCTCCATGAAGTGGTTATTTAAGACAGTTCTTTTAAGTATTATATGTGTCATTATTTACGGCTGTGGTCATAAGGTAGAACCACGAAAACCTATTAGTAATGCCACTAGTTCTACTATTGAAAAATCCATAGAAAACAATAAAAAACTTTATGCTGCCGAAGAAAAATCCATAGAAAAGATAATCAAGGATCTGGATCAAAAATTTGAACGCAGTTCCAACGGTTTCTATTATGCATTTATAAAAAAAGATTCTATGGTAGGTTTACGACCTAAATTTGGTGATCGTGTAACTTTTGAATATGACGCCATAGCGCTTAATGGCGATACCATTTATAGTAGAGAAGAACTCTCTCCTATTACAAAAAATCTGGAACAGGAATATGGGATCTTTAGAGGTATGCGAGCCACCTTGAAATTGATGAAAACTAATGAAGAAATGATCGTATATTTCCCCTCTTATTCAGCTTACGGCTATTATGGAGATAATAACCGTATAGGGGCAAATACACCTTTCAGAAGTACGGTAAAACTTATAGGTATAAATTTAAAATAATAAATTAAGGATAAAATGCTGCTTTATACTCTTAAAAGAAATATGAGTTTTTATACAGCATTTAATACCTTGAGAAAACAAATAACTAAATAAATCATAACAAAAAACAAACTAGTAAAATGAAAAAAATCCACGGACTCCTAGCCATAATTGCCCTTGTGTTTATAGCATCATCTTGTGAAGACAAGTATCCAGACCAACCAGATGGAATATATGCAGAAATCCAGACGAACAAAGGAATTATGTTTGCTCAACTCTATTACGAAGAAGCCCCAATTTCTAGCGCAAACTTTATCGCATTAGCTGAAGGAAAACATCCATTAGTAAACGATTCATTGAAAGGAAAACCATTTTATGATGGCTTAATTTTTCATAGAGTTATGAAAGATTTTATGATTCAAGGTGGAGATATCAATGGAACGGGAAGTAGTGATATAGGCTATAAGTTTGACCAAGAAGTGACTGACTCTTTAAAACACGATTCAAAAGGAATTCTTTCCATGGCAAACGCCGGACCCAATACAAATGGAAGTCAGTTCTTTATCATGCATAAGGAAAACCCTTCTCTAGATATGCGTTATAACGTATTTGGAAAAGTGGTAAAGGGTATTGAAGTAGTGGATTCTATTGCTATGACACCTGTAGACGGACAGCGCCCAGTAGACTCTATGGTGATGCAAAAAATATCAATTATACGTAAAGGAAAGGAAGCTAAAAAATGGGATGCCGTGAAGACCTTTGAAGAGGCTATAAGCGCAGCAGAAGCAAAAAAAGAAGAAGCTGCAAAACTTGCTGCCGTAAGAAAAGCAGCCGCTCCAGCTGCAAGAACAGCAAAATCCGAAGATCTAAACACTCTTAAAGCAAAAGCAACTAAGTTGCCTAATAGTAATGTGATGGTTTATATAAAAACTGTAGGAACAGGTTCAAAACCAGCAGAAGGTGTTTCTGTTATGATGGATTATAGTGGTTTCTTTATGGACGGTACTTTATTTGATTCTTCCATTTTAGAAGTAGCTCAACAGTTTGACAACATAAATGCTAGAAAAGAACAAATGGGCGCTTACGCTCCTATGCCTGTTCAATACAGTTCTTCTGTAGGAATGGTTCAAGGTTTTAAAGATGCGATGTTGAGTATGAATTACGGTGATGAAATTGTCGCTTTCATTCCATCTGACCTGGCTTATGGTGAACGCGGCGCTGGTGGTGTTATTCCACCTAATACAGATCTCGTATTTGAGATGAAGATAACCCAATAAAATACAGACCTTTTTGTTCTTTATTAATTTCAAGCGTGTTGTTTAAGACAACACGCTTTTTGTTGTTCCAATCGCCACAATAGATCAAATTTTTTTATTGCTCAAATTTCTATAACTTATGCTAACGCCTTTTCAAATCTACAGGAAAGCGTTCCACTGGTTGTTTCTCCTAAAAGAGAACTATATTTTACACCTTGTAAAAAACTTTTTATAGGGATCAACAGCATTTAATTTTAAAAAATAAGAGCATCATATAACTGTCTTTCTCTTTAACTGCTATAACAACTTGTCTTCTCATTATTAAAACAACAAATAATCGTTAATGGCCGCAAAACTTCTGATAGCTTTGTGAAAACACCTTTCCATATTTCTTAAATTAGTAACATGAAAAAAATAATTTACACCAACCTTGCCCCTAAGCCTATCGGCCCTTATAACCAAGCAGTATATTATAAAAACGATTATGAAGCAACCCTTTATACGAGCGGTCAGATAGCCATTGATCCTGCAACTGGTGAATTAAAAATAGAAAATCTAAAGGATGAGACTCATCTGGTCATGAAACATTTAGAAAGCTTGTTACAACAGGTGAACATGACCTTTGAGCACGTTCTTAAAACCACTATATTTTTAAATAATATGAGTGACTTTGCAACTGTAAACAAAGTTTATGGCAGTTATTTTAATGAAGCAACAGCTCCAGCAAGAGAAACTGTAGAGGTAGCAAACCTTCCTAAATATGTGAATGTAGAGATTTCACTCATCGCCAAAAACGATATTTAAAATGCCTATAGCACACTCAGAACTTATTATTAATCCAGATGGTAGCATTTATCATCTCAACCTAAAACCGCATCAACTAGCAGCTACAGTAATAACTGTAGGAGATACAGAGCGTGTAAAGGAAGTTTCTAAACACTTCGATGTCATTGAATTAAAAGTAGGAAGGCGCGAGTTTATTACCCATACAGGAATTTATAAAAACAAACGCATCAGTGTGATCTCTACCGGTATAGGAACTGATAATATAGACATCGTTTTTAATGAACTCGATGCGCTAGTCAACGTTGATTTTCAAACACGTGAGATAAAAAAGGAACTCAAATCACTTGATATTATTCGTATAGGAACTAGCGGTGCTGTACAAAATGAGATTCCTATAGACAGTTTTTTACTCTCTCAACGTGGAATTGGTTTTGACAGTCTGATGCATTGGTATGATAATGATGGTGGTGATATCGCTTTCGCGGAAGCCGTATCTCAACAAATATCTAGATCAAAACTACATTCTGCTCCTTACGTTGTTTCTTGTGATCTAGATCTTGCTAAAAAATTCCAAAGCCTGGAAATGATAAACGGCAATACCTTGACTAATGTAGGCTTTTATGGACCGCAAAGCCGCAAAATCAGGATACAACCCGCAGAGAAAAATCTCAATGATCATATAGCCTCCTTCAACTTTGAAGGACATAAAATCACCAATTTAGAAATGGAAACTGCAGGGATGTACGCAATGGCAAACCTTTTAGGGCATAGAGCTGTTTCTTTGAACGCTATTCTTGCAAATCGTACGACGGGAGAATTTTCAATTCATCCAGGTGAAACAGTAGAAAAATTAATCAAATTTACATTAGACTCGATCATAGCTTAAAATAGTTGATTAGAGGCTTTGAAGCATTCTAATCTTGTTCGTACTTGTGTAGTATATTTGTAACAATGGATAAATTAACAACCATAAGAATAGGCGGTGTACCAGAGCATTTTAACTTGCCTTGGCACTTAGCATTAGAGGATAATGCTTTTGAGAAAGCGGGAATAGATTTGCAATGGGAAGACATACCAGAGGGTACTGGACTTATGAGTAAACTCCTACGTGATGAAGAACTGGATGTAGCTTGCATTCTCACAGACGGGATTGTAAAAGACATTATAGGAGGTAATAAATCACGCATTCTCCAAGTATACGTGCGTTCACCATTACTCTGGGGAGTTCATGCACCTGGACAAATTGAAGCAAACCGCACCGAGCAATTGGAGGATGGAAAAATAGCCATAAGTCGTTATGGAAGCGGTTCTCATTTAATGAGTTACCTTCTTGCAAAAAGACACGGTTGGGACACCAACGATATCGAATTTGAACTGGTCAACACGCTAGATGGTGCTGTGGATGCGCTTAGTACAAATAAAGCACAATTGTTCCTTTGGGAACGATACATGACACAACCGTTTGTAGATCAAGGAATATTTAAACGCCTAGAGACTATTGCTACACCATGGCCTAGTTTTGTTATCGCAGCTACAGAAAGCTGTATCAGAAAAAAAGAAGAAGCCCTTTCAAAAATGCTTTATATTATAAATACCTATACTTCTGATTTTAAACATATTCCAAGTATAGATCGCACGATTGCTTCTCATTATAACCTTCAAGTGGGTGACGTCCAACAATGGTTATTACGCACAGAATATAGCAGTGATCAATTATGGGAAAGTACCGTAGAGAAAATAATTGAAGAGTTTACGGCTGTAGGTATCATCGATAGGCTGGTAGGTCTTGAAGATTTAATTCATAATATTCCCAAGGTTGATGAGGAAGAATAATTGCGTACCCTTCATCTTTAACGCACGTGACCTAAAGACTGTTTAATTCTAAAATGTGTTTGTGGTTCAATTGCGATCTATGATCTCATCAGCAGGGATATAGTTCAGTTCATGATCATTTTAAGAAAACAAGACCAAAAAACATTTAAAATAAATACATGTCCATCAACCACCGCATACTTTTTGAAGACAACCACCTAATTGCTATAAACAAACAATCTGGAGATCTCGTTCAAGGCGATAAAACTGGAGATGAGATTTTGCCAGACTTAATAAAGCATTATATAGCCAAAAAATACAATAAGTTAGGTGCCGTTTATTTAGGTGTCGTTCATAGATTAGACAGACCTACAAGCGGCGTGGTTATTTTTGCCCGTACTTCAAAAGCATTGCCAAGAATGAACAAACTTTTTGCAGAGCATGAAACGAATAAAACTTATTGGGCCATCGTAGAAGGTAATGTCCCCAAGAAAAAAGCGAGATTGGAGCATTATTTAGTTCGCAATCCAAAACAAAATAAAAGTTATGCTCATGATCATGAAGTGCCCAATTCCAAAAAAGCAGCGCTTTCTTATGCCGTTCTAAAAATATTGGACCGGTATACATTGCTGGAAATTGAACTAGAAACAGGAAGGCACCATCAGATTAGATCACAGTTGAGTAAAATAGGCTGTGTGATCAAAGGAGATTTAAAATACGGTGCTAAAAGAAGTAATAAAGACGGCAGTATTCACCTTCACGCGAGGTCTTTAGAATTCATGCATCCCGTAAAGAATGAACCTATTAAGATTTTTGCTCCAGTAAATAGTAAGGATGCTTTGTGGAAAGCTGTTGCTGAGTTATAAGTTAATTAGACTTTTAGAATTAGCTTTTCCAATTTAACCAGAACCGATTTAATCACTTCTAATTGTTAGCAAGCTAGCCTATCTGTCCTGTGCGTTCTTATCGCAAAAAGGCGCTTTAGATAAAAGTTCTTAGCCGGTGCGCTTTTATTCCTAATTTATTTAAAAGCGACTCTTCTACACTTTTCTTTAAGAGTTCAACTAGTGCGGGATACCCCATTAATAATGTCTAGCAAAAACCATCCTATGCAATCCATTCTCCATTAAACTCTTCGCATGTAAGTGTTAAGGCAAGTAATTTTTTATTCCAATAGTTACGAATAATTGACGCCAGTGCTTAAAAGTAGTTTTGACTCTTTTTAGGTGTTGTTCATTGACTTGATAAGAGTGGTGTAAATAAACGAGCAGCAGCTGCACATAAGTTAACGCGAACTGGATTACTATCTATAGCTATTTATAAAAGCGCTGCTGGAATAAGCAATAGATATAGTTTTTCTGAAATTTAATTTTTTTGTTAATCAAGCTGCTATTATCCATCCTAGAGGTAGTTATAGTTTAAATTTTTTAACGCAAAGAAAGCGAAAAGAAAGACTGAAAAACCCTAAAAGCTATATGTTTAATTATACTTAAAAACTCTATAAAGTTGTTTGAAACATCATTTCATGTAACTGCTTTGCTGGTAATAACCTGCACGCTCCTATCGGTGTTAGCAAGCTTTACTCTTAAATAGGTATGGAGAACACATTCCATGATCTCAACAAAAATATCTGGAATTTTACAAACACCTTCACATATCTTGGCACTCTTTTAGATTAATTTAGAGGTTCACTTGAAAACGTATTATGACTTCACTTAAAATCGCATTAGACTGGACTCCTAACGCAAATCATATCGGCTTTTTTATAGCTCAAGAATTAGGTTATTATGAAGATAAGAAGCTAACGATAACCATAATTGACCCTTCTCAAGATGACTATAAGGTAACTCCTGCAAAAAAAGTAGCACTTGGAGAGGTTGATATGGCATTGTGTCCGTTAGAGAGTGTAATGAGTTATCAAACGAAGTCAAAACCTTTTGATTTAATCGCTATTGCGGCTTTATTTCAAGAGGACTTAAGTGCCATAGCCTGTAAATCTGGAATAGGAATAAATGCTCCTAAGGATCTAGATCATACCACATATGCATCGTATAACGCTCGCTATGAAGATGCTATTGTAAAGCAAATGATCAAAAACGATGGTGGCAAAGGAATTCTAGAATGTGTTTATCCAGAAAAGCTAGGCATATGGGAAACTATAGAAAAGGATCAAATTCAATCCACTTGGATTTTTACCAATTGGGAAGGCGTGCAAGCCGAACAAATAAATATGTCATTAGAACTTTTCAAAATGAAGGATTATGGTATTCCTTATTCCTATTCACCCGTGATTAGCTGTTCTGAACGTATCGTTAAGTCCAAACAGGAAGCCTTACAGTCTTTTTTAAAAGCCACAAAAAAGGGTTTTATGTATGCACAACAATACCCAGAAAAAGCTGCCCAAATATTAAAACCACTAGTTCCTGAGAAAGACAAGAACATGGATTTGAAGAAATCTATAGAGTTAACTTGTGCCGTTTTGGGTGCTCCAAATCATTGGGGTAAAATGAATCCAGATGGAATTCGTGAATTTTTAAGTTGGCTACAGGATCAAAAATTAGAAAATCATAACTTGAAAGCAGCCTCTCTTTTTACCAATAATTTATTATCATGATTAATGTAAATGAAATTCATAAAGCGCAACAATCATATTTCAAATCACGTAAAACCCAGGATGTAAAATACCGAATAGAGCGCCTTCAACGACTTAAAAAAGTTATAGAAAGTAAGGAAGAACAAGTATATAAAGCACTAGCAAAAGATCTTGGTAAAAGCGAATTTGAAGCATTTCTTACGGAGTACAATGTAATTATAGGCGAACTCAAAAATTACATTTCTAAAATAAGCAAATGGTCTCGACCTAAACGAGTTAAGCCATCCATACTCAACTTTCCTTCTAAGGCAAGAATATACGCAGAGCCCTATGGAAATGTGTTGATTATATCGCCTTGGAATTATCCTTTTCAGCTAGCGCTAGCTCCATTGATAGGTGCAGTAGCAGCTGGAAATACGGTAGTATTAAAACCCAGCGAATTCTCTAATGCAACTGGGGTCTTGTTACAAGAAATTATTGAAGAAGCATTTGAAAAGGAACATGTTTGTGTGGCTTTGGGAGATGCTCAAACGGCACAACAATTAACGGCCTTACCTTGGCATTATATATTCTTTACAGGAAGCCCAGAAATAGGTAAGTTGATTTATCAAGCAGCAGCAAAATATCTTACACCAGTAACCTTAGAATTGGGTGGTAAAAATCCATGTGTGATTCATAAAAGTGCTAACATAAAGGTAACTGCAAAACGCATTGTATGGGCTAAGTTTCTCAATGCGGGACAAACGTGTATAGCTCCAGATTATCTATTGGTTCATAAAGATATAAAAGAGCCACTCCTTAAAGAAATCAAAATACAAATTCATAAATTCTATGGTAAACAGGTACAGGAATCTCCAGATTTTCCTAGAATCATTAGAAAAGAGCATTTTGATAAATTGGTAGAAATGTTGGATGGAGAATCCCTTTTAGAAGGTGGCGATCACAATAGAGAATCCTTGTTCATCGCTCCTACTCTATTAAACGAGTCGTCTAGAAATTCTAAAGTGATGCAAAAAGAGATTTTCGGCCCGATTTTACCTGTGATTAGTTATTCCACAAAAGAAGATGTCGAACGCTGGATCGATAGCTATGAAAAACCATTGGCTGGGTATTGTTTTACGAGTAGTTCTAAATTTGAAATGTGGTTTATCAACCGGTTTTCTTTTGGTGGTGGTGTGATCAATGACAGCATTGTACACTATCTTAACGATCGGCTTCCCTTTGGTGGCGTTGGAAATAGCGGTATAGGTTCTTATCACGGTAAGAAAACTTTTGAGACATTCTCTCATTTCAAAGGCGTCGTGCATCGAGGCACTTGGATAGATTTACCAGTTAAATATGCACCGTATACACACAAATTAAATAGAATTAAAAAGTTAATGAGTTGGCTTTAGAATTAGATCTGGTATTCCCAAAATATTCCTAAGATGTCGTTAAAATGTTGTTAGCAAGCTTTCGCGAAAGCGTTACCCTAAGTATCTTTAAGTTGTAACTTAATTTATTTATAAGAGTAAATTAGAATTGTTGAATACATACCTCCTGTGTATGCGTTTAGTTTTAACTAAATTGGACAGGAACCATTAAAAAATGGCAATACAAAAAAACGCAATGATTGAAAATAATGCGCTTTTCAGGAAAACAAATATGTCGAAAACCTTTTAAAACTAGAAAGCCAAGTAGAACGCACTTATTAATCAATTTTATACCTAACTTTAACTAACCTAAGATCATCCTTTTGAACTCATACGTATCCATATCACAACAATTATTGCAAATCAGCTCACAAGAAATGCTGTATATCATTGTTATTTCAAGTATTCTTGTAGCAGCCTATTTATGGTTTTCAAAAAATCAAAAGGCAGACAATGACTCTTCTAGTAGCCGAGTCTCCATTAAAATAGACCGGAATGGCAAGCATCGATATGATGTAGTCCCAAATTCTGAAGATGGTAACTTAAAATTTTGGATCAAGTTTATAATAGCTATAATCATTGTAGCCTTTTTATGGATTCCGATTAAAGCGCTTATAAATCCGCAATACTAGTCATGGCTGAGTTGATTAAAATATACGAGAACAACCCCAATCAAAAAGAATTAAAACGTATTACAGACGCTATGCGTGCTGGTGCCCTAGTTATTTACCCTACAGACACTGTTTATGGATTAGGCTGCGATATTACTAATAAGACGGCTTTAGAAAAGATCGCTAGAATAAAAGGAGTTAAACTAGAAAAGGCTCATTTTTCCTTTATATGTAAAGATTTAAGTAATTTAAGTGATTATGTAAGTCAAATTGATTCACATACATTTAAAATTTTAAAGCGCAATCTTCCAGGACCTTATACTTTTATCTTACCCAGTAATAATAATTTGCCAGCTGTCTTTAAGAAAAAGAAAACCGTAGGAATACGTGTTCCAGATAACACAATAGCTATAGAGTTAGTAACATTATTAGGGAATCCTATCATTTCTACTTCTATAAAAGATGAAGATGAAGTTATAGAATACACAACAGACCCCAGCCTAATCGTTGAAAAGTGGGACAAACTCGTAGATTTTGTTATTGATGGTGGTTACGGAGGTAATATAGGATCAACCATCATAGACCTTACTGGCGATGAGCCTCTTCTTGTGCGCGAAGGAAAAGGATCTGTAGTGTTATAAGTCTTGATAGCTCGATTCCATAAAACAAATTTTTTTTAAGCTTGCTGATTATTTTAATTCGTTTTGACGTTTTTAATCATGATTATGCACATAATATAAGTATGGGAAACGCTACGTGGGACTTAAATGCTCCTGATATCTTTACTCTAGACATAAAGCTTTTCGCGCTTTTTAGTCTTTTTTTTTCCGTTTGTCTCCTTTATCATTTTAAACCTTAGCTATCGCTCCAATTGAAAATTTTGTTCTGATTAATAAAAAAAATAAAATTTTAGAAATTCTAGAAAAATTACATCCTTGAGTGTTTTATGTGTTTAGTTTGTTTGATCTACTCTATTTATTTGCTAACAGAATTTTTATTAAGTTCTTTTTATTGGGGTTTAGCAGCAAGAAATTTTCTTTTTTTACCCGACTTTACATCAGCGCATTTATTGATTTTGTGATTCTCATATATTCCTTCACAGTTCATTACTTTACTACTTTGTTAATGGAATCTTACCTAAAAGGCATGACTCCAAAACCGACATAAATGAACTTGAAACCTATGTATATCTTCTCTTTTAATTGCTGCCCTTTCTGGTTTGTGTTTTTGTAAGTATTGTTATTTTGAAGTTATTACGCCTGAGAAGAAGTAATGAAATTAAGAAAGGATAAAAATCTAATTCATAAATTGTTATGTTTCCAGCGTCAATAATTTTGAATTAGATTGTAGAAATAGTTAGTTGACATATCGCACACTGATAAAGTTTTACCCTTAAAGTTTGGCCTACCAGCGGTGTATTGTTCTTCAGATAACTATCAGGATGTGTTTCTAGTAAAAAAATTGAGATTCTTAAACGACATTTAAAATGTTAATGGATGGTATCTGATTTTTGAGTGGAGCCCGTTTTCTATTCACCACTACTGAATCTATAACAGCTGCGCTTTTAGAAAATTTGATGTCACCAAATCTGGCAAGAAACCTATAATAAGAAATCATTTGTTGTTTTTAACTTCATAGATAAAGTTCTATTAAAAAACAGGCGACTCCCAGAAAAAAATATTTTTTATGACCAAATATAATTGTATCAACTAACTTGAATCTATTTGGTTTTGAATACTTCTTTATAACTTAACGGATCAGAAGATATTTACGCTTTTGCGAAATCAGCATAAGAGCAAGTTTTTTTACCTTCTGTCTTACAATTTTTACAAAAATCAACTCGTTAAAACAGCAGTTCACGCAATTTCGTTTTTAAGAAACGCAATGATTTTAATTCCTGTTTAAAATCTACCAAAATGAATATCCCAAAAGCATTGCTTTTATTCCGACTAATACCAGCTCCAATACTATTAAGATTTGCTTATTTTATAGGCAACGTGGAAAAATAACGATTTTAGTCCCTACGCATCTAGGACTCGTCTCTGACATTATCAATGGAATAATAGCGCATGATCAAGAAGTTTCAAATGCTCAACTAAGAAGAATGGACAGTAAGACGGATATGGTGTATTAACTTTCAATAGGGTTTGCAACTTGGATGCTTTATCCACAACTTATAGCATATCATTCCGTTTCTATTTATGTAATGCTCGCGATGGAAGTTGCCTGCTATGTAATAAGTCTGATCAGTTTTAAAAAGGAAACCTGCACACATGCTTTTCTTTCAAAATTATGAGGCATTATTTATGCATGTCATTTGCGTCTTTGATAGGCTTTAATCACGAGGGTATGTTTACTCTTGCTATCATTACAGGATTGATTTCTCCTATAGACAGAATTTTGATAACACTCATTTTACCAAAATGAACACACGACATACCCAATGCTTAACCTACTTATTTAGTAAGGAAAGGAATTAGATTTAAAAGAAACGATCTTTTAAACGGATAAATAAATTATTGATTATGAAATATTTAGTACAGCAATATTATGCGATTATAGAAGAAAAAGTATCCACCAGTACATTTACAAAATTATGGATAACACTACAACAAAACTTAGGAGCTAGTTTTTTGGACTTAAAAACAGAACGCCTCTGCAAAACCAGAAGAAAACAGCTGCTTTCTTTGATCCCGCAACCTATTTACCGAGGAAATCAATCCATTTTAAGCATCCAACTAACCAATTCAAAAATAGCAGAGTTGCGCAAAGTATTGACAAATTCAGGATTGAATATATTGAAACTTGTGCGTGTTCCATTAACTATGAAGGGGCAAGAACTTGCTATTCCTTCCCATATAATGCGTGATTTATTTTAGGTGTTTTATACAGTAATTTCAGAAGATTTTAGGAACTTTATATTTCTGATGTCTCGATAATAGGATACACATAAATTGAATTATTTTTGACTATCACAAGGTGAAAAATCAGCGCATTGGTACCACCTGTTTTTTAAACAATAAGGAATATAAAAAGCAACACGTTTAATGCAACATCAAATATGAAACAGGAATTAATATGAATCACCGCCACTTTTTAATTTATAAACCTTATAAGATGCTCAGTCAGTTTAGCACTAACGACAGGCATCAAAAAAACAAGAAGTTTCTGCGAGAACTCCATAATTTTCCTAAAGAAAGTATGGCAGTAGGAAGGCTGGACGAGACTAGTGAAGGTTTATTAATGATTACCACAGATGGGCAACTCAGTAATATCGTTAATAAGAAAGGAAAAGTGGAAAAAGAATACTATGCCCAAGTAGATGGAATAATGACGCCAGAGGCAATAGAAAAGATGTGTTCTGGAATAGAAATTAGTATCAATGGAAGTATTTACTTAACTCAACAATGTCAAGCGTTTATCCTAAAAGGACTTCCTATTCTTCCTGAGACGTTACAACGGGTAAGAGAGGATCGCCATGGGCCTAGTTCGTGGGTTTCTGTAACTTTAAAAGAAGGTAAATTTAGACAGGTACGTAAAATGTGCGCTGCCGTAGGATTTCCTGTATTGCGATTAGCTCGTGTGCGCATAGGGGCATTTACCCTAAACGATTTAGAAGAAAAAACGGTTGTTGAAATTACGAACCGAATACCTACTGATTAGTATCTTACATGTAAAAAAAGATCTTTTTATAAGTGATCGTGATCAATCAAAGCTATCAAAACTTGTATTTGCCCAGTTGATTTCTAAAATAGCATGGAGCCTAAAATATTTCCAATCTTACATTCCAACTGATTGTGTTGGATTTGTGTAAATAGGCTCGAGATGCTTTTAAATTGATCTAGAATTGTGTATTCCTAAAGGAGGAAATAATTTTTCTATTTATAACAAGAATTTTACTCATTTTTCAAAATAATCAACGTTGCTTTTACTCCGGCAGCAAGGTTCCAAATATTTTGTTGGACTACTTTCCCTTTAGAATCCATCACCTTAAACTCCGCTGTGTTGGGTCCCGATGTTCCTTGATTTAATGCTTCTATCTCGATCTTATTGAAACCATCCTTTAGCGGTATACTGACTCCTTGGTAGATATTTCTTAGATAAATTTTGTTCACCAAGATGATATCATCTTGCCATATCCGAACCATATCGCCATCTTCAAATTGGTGGTCTCTACAAATTAAACGCAATAATTTCTCACCAGTTCTAATCTCTCCTAAAAAGGTATCACTTTTAAAACCAGCACCTACTGGTGCATCTCTTTTAAACTTTTGCTTTTCATATTTGACTCCTGGATCAACTAAATCAGTTTCTTGCCGCATTTTGATCTCATTATTCTCTTTAGGTCTGGTATAGGTTTTAGTTTCCGTTTTTTCTGGAAATAGCATGGAACCACCACTTTTAGTTTGTGGCAAAGGTTCTATAGTTCTAGGAGTGGTTTTAGGTATTTCTTGAGCGAAAGAAATACTGGCCGAAAGAACAAAAATAAAGGCTATCAACTTTTTCATTCTGCAAGTTATCAAATTCCTTGCCTAAAATGTACACAAAGAAGTTATTTTAGGTTAAAAGAACCCTGATAAGTAAGTCGTAGGAAGAACGATTCACTTTCAATTTTTTAGATCATCAAGGATTACAAGCGCGATTAGCTAGTTGTTTACTCCTATTTATCTGTCAAAAAATCACACATGATCCTAGGTGCAGTGCTGTTTAAATTTATGGCGTTTGATCTTAGCGGGATTTCTATTATAGATACCGCTTTCGCGAAAGCGGGATTTATAAATCATTAAAAAATAGCTAAATCAATTCTAGGAATATTTATGGTAGATTTTCTACAAATTTTGAGATCAGATACCATTCTTTTTTTAACAATACATCATAAACACTTCTTTTTTGGTTATCTAAAATACAAGCGTTTTATTTATTGCTTAGGATATAGTTACCATAAAGTCTGTAGATTTTATTAGTTCAGGACAGTGGTCTTTTCTCTTTAACGGACACCATTGAAATATCAACTAATGCGTCTGATTTTTGCTCCTATAGCTCTTAACCTGCTATCAATATTTTGATACCCTCGATCGATTTGTTCAATGTTGTGAATAGTACTGGTTCCTTTTGCACTCAATGCAGCAATAAGTAAGGAGATTCCAGCTCTAATATCTGGACTGGTCATAGTAGTTGCCTTTAATTGAGATTGAAAGTCATGACCTATAACCGTAGCTCTATGAGGATCGCAAAGAATAATCTTTGCTCCCATATCAATCAATTTATCTACAAAAAACAAACGGCTTTCAAACATTTTCTGGTGGATCAATACGCTACCTTTTGCTTGTGTAGCCACGACTAAAACAATGCTCAATAAGTCTGGGGTAAAGCCTGGCCATGGTGCATCAGAAATGGTAAGAATAGAGCCGTCGATATAATTTTTTATTTCATAACCATCCTTTTGAGCGGGAATATAAATATCATCTCCCTTGCGTTCTATAATAATACCAAGCTTTCTAAATGTTGCTGGTATAATTCCCAACTCATCATAAGCTACATTTTTTATGGTAACCTCAGATTTAGTTATAGCCGCAAGACCTATCCAACTTCCTATTTCAACCATATCTGGGAGAACACGATGTGTTGTACCACCTAATTTTTTTACACCTTCTATAATCAACAAGTTAGATCCTATTCCAGATATTTGAGCACCCATGCGCACAAGCATGTTGCACAACTGTTGTAAATAAGGTTCACAAGCAGCGTTGTAAATAGTTGTTTTTCCTTTAGCAAGAACCGCTGCCATTACAATATTTGCCGTCCCTGTTACAGATGCCTCATCAAGAAGCATATACGCTCCATGCAACTCCTCAGCCTCTACTCCGTAAAAATATTCCTCTTTGTTGTATCTGAATGTTGCTCCTAGTTTTATAAAACCTTCAAAGTGGGTATCTAGCCTGCGACGACCTATTTTATCACCACCAGGACGTGGAATATAGCCTTTACCAAAACGTGCCAGTAAAGGACCTACTAACATAATGGAACCGCGTAATCCACGACCTTGAATTTTATACTCCTCGGACTGTAACCAGTCTAAATTGATATTATCTGCTTGAAAAGTATACGATTCAGTACCATTTTTAGTCACTTTCACACCTAGATTATTCAACAAAGCGATGAGTTTATTCACATCAATAATGTCTGGTACATTGTTAATCTCTACCGGTTGGTCTGTCAATAAAACAGCACAAAGTATTTGAAGCGCTTCATTTTTAGCACCCTGCGGATGGATATCTCCTTTTAACTGATGCCCACCTTCTATTATAAATGTTCCCATGAATGTTTTAAATTGTAATTTTTAAAAATAGAGAACTTGAATAAATTTGTAAAGCATTCTAAGGCTTAGTATTCACAAGTAATGAACAAGGGATTTAGTGTGAAATATGAAGCGTCACGTATGGAAATGAACTACGTCATTCTGATGCATAGCAGCACCGCTTTTTTATATCTCGATAGCTATTCCATACATACGAAACCTTTTCTCTAACCCAGAAGGGTACTGTTTTAAAAGGTCAAGAATACATCTTATTTTATGGAATGATGTCCTACTTAAATTCACACAAATCAACAAGTAAAAAAAGCAAAACAAGGAATTGAATTAAAGAATTATCAATATGATTTTAGCTCTTAAAGAAATTGCAAACTAGACAGAAACTAAAAGAATTGCTGAAAAAGGTAGTGATGATAGATAATACAGATGCATTACTATACTACCAGTACTTTCAATTAAATAACTGAAAGCCGTCCATTTGAACAACAATAATGGAAATAGTACAACATGCGGCCGAATTTTAAGTTCCTTCATTAAAACTATAAAACATAACAATGTGATAGGTACAAATTATAGATAAACTGAAAATTCAAAAAGGATGGATGGGATATGAATAACTTTAAACATCTCAAAAAGATAAACAGTTGGATGCTCGGTATAACCTACCTGTATAACATAAAACAGGAAAGTAATTAATAGATAAAACCTTTAACAAGATGTTTATTCCTCCCATTTCTCAATTAAAGGCTCTTATCTATTCATTATTCACTAATATTTTTTTCAATAGATGCAGTGAAGCCCTAATGGCCTCAATATATAAGTAACCTATTAACAAAAGGCAATCAATTTTGCAAAGGAAAAGGAAAACTTGTAGTTTTAAATAACATCAATTTTAGATTTAAAAATTAATACTGCTCGTCATCATTAGGAAAGTCCATTGCTTTTACATCTTTCACATAATTTGCTACTGCACCACCCATATCTTCATAGAGGTTTAAATAGCGACGTAAAAAACGAGGATTAAATTCATGTGTCATGCCAAACATATCGTGAGAGACTAGAACCTGTCCATCTACTCCAGCACCAGCACCTATTCCTATTACTGGAATGGTAAGTTGGTCTGCTACTTGTTTTGCAAGTGCTGCTGGTACTTTTTCTAATACCAAAGCAAAACAACCCATACGCTCCATAGCTAGGGAATCTTCGATTAGTTTATCGGCTTCCTGCTTTTCTTTTGCTCGTACCGTATAGGTTCCAAATTTGTAAATGGATTGAGGAGTAAGACCTAAATGTCCCATGACAGGAATTCCTGCATTGAGAATACGTTTAATAGATTCTTTTACCTCGCTTCCACCTTCTAACTTCACACTATGACCACCACTTTCTTTCATGATACGTATAGCACTGCGCAAGGCCTCTTTAGGGTCACTCTGGTAACTACCAAAAGGCAGGTCTACAACAATAAGCGCTCGCTCTGTTCCTCTTACCACACTACTCGCATGATAAATCATTTGATCCAGCGTTATCGGTAAAGTCGTTTCATGTCCCGCCATTACATTGCTAGCACTATCTCCAACAAGAATAACATCTATACCGGCACTATCAATAATTTTTGCCATGGTATAATCATAAGCAGTTAACATAGAGATTTTCTCATTATTTCCCTTCATTTCTGTCAGTGATTTGACAGTGACCCTTTTATATTGCTTCTTTGCGGTAGACATATAACTTGTTTTAAGTGGAACAAAAGTACTACTATTACAGCTCAATTAAACTGAAATTATAGGAGACTTCTAGTTCCTATTTTTTCTGTTCTCGCTTTCGCCAAAGCAAATTCACAACAAACTGTAAAACAATATTCTACTGCAGTACCTATAGAACATCCAACTGTAATTGATGCCGTAGAACTTTTTTTAAGAACCTTCAAGCCCAGATACTATTGCATTAAAAGAATCTATGGTGCTTGATAGAAACTCACTCTTATATAGGCAAAAGAAAAGCAGCGTAAAATAAGCACCATAAAGGTTACGTCCTTTCCTAAAATATTGCAACCATCCCGGATAGCATTCCTTTTTAAGGACAATTGATCCAGATCAGCTTTTATAACGATATTCAAATAGCAATCTGTGCGTTAAGGGACATAGTTAACACACTTTAAAGATCACATTTTGTACTAAATTTTGATTAAGCCAAGCTCATGGGAAGCTTCCTATTTTTATACTCTTAAAAAATGTTTCGCATGATGAGTAGCTGCAAGCAACCTAACTCTATGAAACATAAAAAATCCCATTTCACAAATTGTGAAATGGGATTTTTAAATGTAATAAAATCAACTCGACTTACTGGTTCCCTAAAATTATAGGCATTCCACCGCCTTCACCTCCACCACCGATAACGATGACTTTCGAGTTAGGAGATTCCGCTAGTTTTAATGTTGCTTCTATTCCTTTTTCTTTAAGAATCTTTTCTGTAAGTGATGCGCTTAAAATAGTGTTTGCAACTGCTTTACCTTCGGCATCAATTTTTTGTCTCTCGGCCTCTTTAGTCGCTTTTGCAAGACGGAATTCATATTCTAAAGCCTCTTGCTCCTGGCGTAATTTACGCTCAATAGCCTCTTTAATTTTAACTGGTAACGTCACATCTTCCACCAGTACTCGGTTAACCTGAATGTATTGAGAAGCTAGTTCAATTTGAACCTCCTCGAGGATTTCGCTTTGAATTACATCTCTTTTACTAGAATAGAGTTGCTCTGGAGTATAACGTCCTACCACACTTCTAGCGGCAGCACTAATCGCTGGTGCAAGAATAGCAGACTCATAATTACGTCCTTTTTCTTGGTGTAAATACGGTAACTTATCATACTGAGGCTGATACCATACCGTTGCGTCTACTTGTACTTCCAGACCATTAACTGAAAGAACTCGCATCTTGTCAGCCACTGAAAGCTGTCTTACGGGATAAACGATCATGTCATTCCAGGGAGCAATAATGTGAAATCCTTCACCATAAGTGTTCTCTCTGTCCACACCGTTATCCAGTGTTTTAAATAGTACTCCAGCCTGACCAGACTCAATCACGACCGAACTTTTAAAAATAACAATTACGAGTATCGCAATTCCGATAAGGGTAAATACTGCTGCTTTGGGTAATTTTTCCATAATATTCTTTTTTTTAAACTAATCCGTTATATTTTCTTAGGAACCATTCTAATCCTAAGAGCAGCAAGATAACGCCTAACAAGTACTTCCAGTCTATTAAACTGGTTTGTTTAACATTTGCTCTTTCTACTGTTTGTAGTAATGGGTCGCTATTTAATCTGGTAATTAATTGATCCACCTGTCCTTGATACATGACATTTGAATTTCCTAGTACCTTTTTCATACCAGCATCACTGGCACTTGCTTGTTGTTTTTCTATATCATACTCTAAGATACTGAATGATCCTTTACGAGATAACTGGTCATTTTCCACTTTAACTATAAAAGTATAATCTCCATCAATTAGACCACTTAAATCAACTTTATAGGAATTACCACTTAGCACAAATGGTCTTGTAATGATTTCTTCATTATTTTTATTACTTAACGTCATGTTTAAGATTCCATTATCTTCAAACTCATAGTTTTTATCGAGATACTGAGCATTAATCACGATGGCTTTATTTTGATAATAGAAAGTTTCATAAGTTACCTCTAGCCTATTTCGCTTTTTATTACTAGCTAGATATTGAATCTGGCTGCCTACTAAGTCATCAAAGTTTTTAAAGTCTTTATTACTTAGGAAGCTTTGTGCTCTCCATCTCCATAGGCCATTAACAAGAGTAACCGCATGTTTAGATTCGCCAGCTTCATAAGTAAACCACAGCGGTTGCTTCGTCGCAATAGTTCCTATTTGCTTATAAAAAAGCACGTCTACATTTGTGTTAAATATTAAAGTACCGAAAGGGACAGAGACTGGCGGATAATCCTCAAAATCTAATTTTTCTAAATTAAAAGTCGCGTAAGAATCATTGAGAATCGGTTGCACTTCATCGTATTCTTCATCTGTTTCTATCTGGAATGATGAATGTTTTGCATTGAGATAAACTAGATCAGGATCTGGACCTGTAATGACCCAAGTATTTTTATTCAATTGCTCTTTTTGCCTGTACGCTTTCTCAAAAGCAGCACTTACTCCATACATAATCACAAGATTGTACTCATTGAGATCATAAAAATCAGAAGTGTTTTTAAAAGTAACCTTACGCTGTTGATTGGATTCAATAGCTTTTTTAAGTGTTCCTATATCTGGATGCAACTGATCGCTAAGAATCAATATATTAGTTTGCTGGTCTATTACTTCCACAGCAAAACTACGGTTATTATTTTTTGTGTTTTTCTCTTCCGATAATGGTTCTATAACAGCCACCATTGACTGTGTTCCCACAGATGCACTGGTGAGATTAAAACTCGCTACAGCCGAACTTTTATTTGCATCGAATGAGAATGTTTGTTGATATAAGGTGTTTTTTCCTTGAGTAACTTTAAAACTACGTGTTGTATTTTCAGTTCCTTGATGTGATATGAACACCTCAACTGGAAATTCATTATTGAGATAGGAATAACGATTCACGTTTATGTTGGTAATCTGCAAATCTGGATATTGAGTAGTGTCCCCGTAAATGACTGCGTACAAACTAGTTTTATCGTCGCGCTCAGAATAGGCATAACTATTACCCGTAGTTTGATTTCCGTCAGTAAGAAGAACCACTGCTTTATTTCTGTTTTTAAAAAGCTCTTGCGGCTCTAGAATAGCTTTTCCTAAGTCAGTTTCTGTTTTGTTAAAGTGGAGGGAATCTAATAATTCAACGTGATCAGAAAACTGAAAAGTTTGTATTTCAAATTTAGAAATCAGCGCATCGTTTTCTAGTAAATATTTTAAATCTTTTTGTACAGAACTGGATGCTTGTAGGTAGTCAATAGACTTTGAATCATCTACCATTAAAACTAGTTGCGGCAGTACCGACTCATAGGTTTTTGAATCAAATCTAGGGGCAATGAATAAGGATAAAATACAAAAAACCGTAAGAAAACGCAATAACGCAAACCACGGTTTCTTTTTGGTGTTTTTTGATACACCTATATAGCTGTATTGAAAAAGAGCTATTAACGCAGATACAACTGCAGCAATAATCATCAAAAATACAGTCATTAAATTTATATTTTACTACGTTAGCATTCCACCATCAACATGGAGTGTCTGTCCTGTAATATACGTGGATAAGTCGCTAGCCAGAAAAACACAGGCATTTGCAACATCTTCTGTTGTACCTCCGCGTTTTAATGGAATCGCATCCCTCCAACTTTGAACTGTTGCTTCATTGAGTGAACTGGTCATTTCTGTTTCAATAAATCCTGGAGCAATAGAATTACATCTTATGTTGCGAGAACCTAATTCTAAAGCAACAGATTTACTAAAACCTATGATGCCAGCTTTACTAGCAGCATAATTAGTCTGTCCAGCATTTCCTTTAACACCTACTATACTGCTCATGTTAATGATACTACCATAGCGTTGTTTTAGCATGGTACGCTGAACAGCCTTGGTCATGTTAAAAACAGACTTTAAGTTAACTTGAATTACGTTATCGAAATCCTCTTCACTAATTCTCATCAACAAATTATCCTTCGTGATACCAGCATTATTGATCAACACATCTATACTATCAAAATCCTTTGTAACAGCATCGATTAGTGTTTGTGATTCTTTAAAGTCGGCTGCATTGCTTTTGTATGCTTTTGCTTTTACACCTAAAGCCGTAAGCTCTTTTTCTAATTCTAAAGCGGGCCCTTCAGAACTGGCATATGTAAAGGCAATGTTTGCTCCATTTTTTGCAAAAACTTGGGCTATACCTTTTCCTATTCCTCGACTACCGCCAGTAATAACAACATTTTTACCTTCTAATAATTTCATAAGTAGTTCATTTTTATAAAATAGCCAGAATACAAATCATTCCTTAATGAGCTGTATTCTGGCCTAAGAAAATTTATCCTAAAACTTCAGCAACTTTTTTACCAATTTCGGCTGGAGAATCCACTACATGGATTCCACATTCTTTCAAAATGGCTTTTTTAGCTTGAGCTGTATCTTCGGTTCCACCTACAATTGCGCCTGCATGACCCATTGTACGACCTGCAGGAGCCGTTTCACCAGCAATAAAACCTATAACAGGCTTTTTATTACCGGTAGCTTTGATCCATTTTGCAGCATCTGCCTCTAGCTGACCACCTATTTCACCTATCATAACGATAGCTTCTGTTTCTGGGTCATTCATGAAAAGCTCAACAGCTTCTTTAGTAGTGGTGCCGATGATTGGATCACCGCCTATACCTATTGCAGTGGAAATACCATAACCTTGTTTAACTACTTGGTCAGAGGCTTCATAAGTTAGCGTACCTGATTTAGAAACAATACCTATCTTTCCCTTTTTGAATACAAAACCTGGCATGATACCTACTTTTGCTTCTCCAGGAGTAATCACACCTGGACAGTTAGGTCCTATTAAGCGACAATCTTTACCTTTTATATAATCTGCCACTTTTACCATATCGGCAACCGGAATTCCTTCCGTAATCGTTATAATTACTTTAATACCTCCGTCAGCGGCCTCTTTTATAGCATCTGCAGCAAAAGCTGGTGGTACAAAAATAATGGTTACATCAGCTCCTGCTTTTTCTACTGCTTCTTGTACCGTATTAAACACTGGTTTTCCAAGATGTTCTTGTCCGCCTTTGCCTGGTGTCACACCACCTACTACGTTTGTACCGTAGTCGATCATTTGACCTGCATGGAAGGTACCTTCACTACCGGTAAAACCTTGTACTATAATTTTAGAATCTTTGTTTACTAAAACGCTCATTGTTTATTATTTATATGGAATATTCTTAACTAATCTCGTGATAAGTGGCTGGATTGGTGCACCTCGATAATTTGATTATTTTCTAATTTAAAAATCGAAATAAAATCTCCTACGGGAATTTCTTCTCTTGGATTTTCATTTGTTTTTACATAAACAGTAAATCTTGCTACCACTTCTTTCTTATCACCTATAAGATGGGTTACTTCTGACCTCATACTTTCATAAGAAGATGCTGTAGACTGACACAATCTATAATAATCATCGTAATTAAATTCTCTGTAACCAGAACTTGCATGCCAATGCATCTTAAGATCCTTATGTATGTAGTTATCAAACTCTTCTAGGTTTACAAACACATTAGAATCTAAAAAATCTTTTACTATATTCTTTGCTTCAGCAGACATTTATATCGGAAATTTATATCCGGCTAAACTAGGTAAGAATCAATCGTTAACCTAGAATAATATTCTATCTTTTAATTAAAATATTAACTGTTTTTTTCTAACTTTTTAAGTAATTCAAATAGTTCTGGAATTTTCTTTATGGATGCTATTTCTTTGTATTTACTTCTAAACTTATCTGCAGGAATACCAAAATAACGATTATTTCCATCCAAAGATTTGCTGACTCCTGATTTTGCAGAAATAACAGCTTTCTTCCCTATAGTAATCCCGCTAGTCACACCTACTTGCCCCCAGATAGTAACTTCATCCTCTATTATCACACAACCAGCGATGCCAGTCTGACTTGCAATCAACACGTGCCTGCCTAAAACGGTGTCGTGACCTATCTGAACCTGATTGTCAATTTTAGAACCATAACCAATAGTAGTATCTCCAGTTACACCTCTATCTATGGTGCAGTTTGCGCCTAACTCCACATGATCTTCGATGACTACGCGACCATTACTTAGTAGTTTATCGTATCCTTCAGGCCTGCGTTTGTAATAAAATGCATCTCCACCTAGAACGGTACCTGAATGAATAATCACGTTGTTTCCAATCACACTGCGATCGCCTACACACACATTAGCATGAATGATCGTGTTACTTCCTATTTCTACGTTTCTCCCGATCACGGCACTGGGATGAATATGTGAATTCTCACCTATTCGGTTGGGATTTTCCGCTTTCGCGAAAGCGGAAAAAGGAAAAAAATATTGAGTAAGCTTATTAAAATCCCTGAAAGGATCTTCTGAAATAAGTAGTGCCTTACCTTCTGGGCAGTCTACCTGTTTATTAATCAGCACAATGGTAGCTGCACTTTGCAACGCCTTATCATAATACTTAGGATGATCTACAAATACGATGTCACCTGAGGTTACCACATGAATCTCATTCATTCCTAAAACGGGAAACGAAGCATCACCTATATAATTACAGTCTATAATAGCAGCAATTTCAGAGAGCAGATATGTTTTAGAAAACTTCAATTATTGCTTCATTCTTTCGTGATAATTTCCTTTCTCTGTATCAATTCTTATAATGTCACCTTCATTAATAAAAAGAGGTACCATAACTTCAGCACCAGTTTCTACCGTTGCAGGTTTTGATGAGTTAGTAGCTGTATTCCCCTTCATTCCAGGCTCTGTAGCTGTTACTTTAAGCACCACATATTGTGGCATGTCTACTGATAAGGGAGAATCATCTTCTGTATTGATCTGAATTTTTACCACCTCACCTTCTTTCAATAATCCAGGCGCATCGATTACTGATTCTTGCAAACGTATTTGTTCATAATTATCAGTATTCATAAAATGGTATCCTTCTTGATCTTGATACAGGAACTGAAAAGATTGTGTTTCTACTCGTACCTCTTCAATTTTATGTCCCGCAGAAAATGTATTATCAATCACTTTACCTGATGTAATCGATTTTAATTTAGTTCTTACAAATGCGGGACCTTTACCTGGTTTCACATGAAGAAACTCAATGATCTTAAAAATATCGTGATTGTAATGGATACATAATCCTTTTCTAATGTCGCTCGTACTTGCCATATCTTATTGTTTGCTGACGTATCCTCTCATGATACCTCGCTTAGTGTTTTTAATAAATTCTAATATTTCATCGCGCTCTGGAGTTGCGCTCATTTCTGCTTCAATGATTTCAACACCTTGAGATACATTGTAATTTTTTTGATAAAGGATGCGGTAGATGTCTTGGATCTCTCTGATCTTTTCCAACCCAAATCCTCTTCTACGCAAACCTACTGAATTGATACCTACATAACTTAATGGTTCACGTCCTGCCTTTACAAATGGCGGTACATCCTTGCGTACTAACGATCCTCCAGACACAAAAGCATGGCTTCCTATTTGACAAAACTGCTGCACTGCAGCCATTCCTGCCAGTACCACATAATCTCCTACAGTAATATGACCTGCCAATGTACTGTTATTAGAAAATATACAATTATCTCCTACTATACAATCGTGCGCAATATGACAATAAGCCATGATCCAGCAGTTTTTACCTATTACCGTTTTCATTCTATCAGATGTGCCTCGATTAATCGTTACGCATTCTCTTATAGTTGTGTTATCTCCAATAATAGTTACGGTATCTTCATCTTCAAATTTTTTATCTTGTGGAATAGCACTAATAACTGCACCAGGAAAAATACTTACATTTTTACCTATGCGTGCCCCTTCCATAATGGTCACGTTTGACCCTATCCAAGTTCCCTCCTCTATGATCACATCGTTATGGATCGTTGTAAAAGGTTCTATAACTACATTTTTTGCAACTTTTGCTCCTGGATGTACGTATGCTAGTGGTTGATTCATTATTTAACTTTTGAGATTTGTGCCATCAACTCAGCTTCGGCACAAAGAATACCATTCGAATAAGCATAAGCTTGCATGTGACAAATACCTCTTCTTATAGGAGAAATAAGATCACATCTAAATATAAGCGTATCTCCAGGAGATACTTTTCTTTTGAACTTCACATTATCCATTTTCATAAAAAATGTCAAGTAATTTTCTGGATCTGGAACGGTACTTAATACTAATATGCCCCCAGTTTGTGCCATTGCCTCTACAATTAGAACCCCTGGCATTACGGGTTGCCCTGGAAAATGTCCTAAGAAGAACGGTTCATTCATGGTAACGTTCTTTAAACCGATAACATGAGTTTCTGAAAGCTCAAAAATCTTGTCGATCAATAGAAATGGCGGCCTATGAGGAAGAACTTCCATGATTTGCATGACATCCATAAGCGGTACCTGACGTATATCTACTTGCGGCACGTTGTCCTTAATATCTTTCTTAATAATCTTGTGCATTTTCTTTGCAAACTGAGTATTTACAAAATGACCAGGCTTGGTAGCGATCACTTTACCTCTAATTCTGTAACCTATAAGTGCTAGATCACCTATCACATCTAACAACTTGTGCCGAGCGGCCTCGTTAGGATGATGAAGCTCTAAATTATCTAGAATACCATTTGGTCTAATGGTTATGTTATCTTTTTTAAAGGCTTTCTTAAGACTTTCTGTAGTTTTCTCAGACAGCTCTTTGTCTACGTAAACAATAGCATTATTAAGATCTCCACCTTTGATCAATCCATGTTCTAAAAGCATTTCAATCTCATGAAGAAAACTGAACGTTCTAGAGCTTGATATCTCATCCTTAAAATCGCTTATTGCATCGAGCGTGGCATTTTGAGTTCCTAGAACTTTGGTCCCAAAATCTACCATTGTCGTTATTTGATAAGAATCTGCGGGCATCATAATGATCTCACTACCCGTGTTCTCATCTTTGTAGGAAATAATCTCTTTTACTACATATTCTTCTCTAAATTGTTCCTGCTCTACTTTACCTGCCTTTTCTAAGGCTTCGACAAAGAATTTTGAAGAGCCATCCATGATAGGTGGTTCACTGCTATCTATTTCTATCAGACAATTATCAATTTCTAAACCTACTAAGGCTGCGAGAACATGTTCACAGGTATTGATCTGAACGCCCCTTTTATCTAAGGTTGTACCTCTTTTAGTATCTGTAACATAATTAGCAGATGCTTCGATTATCGGACTTCCCTCCAAATCTACACGTTGAAAAGCATATCCATGATTTTCTGGTGCTACTTTAAAAACCAAAGTAACCTCCTTACCGGTATGCAAGCCTACACCTGATAAGGTTACCTCGTTTTTAATGGTTGTTTGCTTAAATTCTGTAACCGTCATTTATACTTTATTTATTTTTTCAAGATCTGAAATTCTCGATTCGATTTTTTTAAAATTTTTAAACAACACGTAGCTTCTATTCCAGTCAGCAAAATCAAATGCAGGAGACCCTTGAACTATAGAACCGCTCTTTAATTTTCTCCCTACTCCACTTTGTGCTTGAATACCTACATTATCTTCTATCTCAATGTGTCCAGCAATACCTACTTGCCCACCTATTCTACAATTTTTGCCGATTTTTGCCGATCCAGCTATGCCTGTTTGCGCCGCTATAACTGTGTTCGCACCTATTTCCACATTATGGGCCACTTGAATTTGATTATCCAGTTTGACACCTGTTCTTATAATTGTACTTCCCAAAGTTGCCTTATCTATTGTCGTTAATGCTCCTATATTTACGTAATCCTCAATAACAACATTTCCTGTTTGAGGGATCTTGGTGTAGGTCCCGTCTTTATTAGGTGCAAATCCAAAACCATCTGCACCTATAACCGTACCAGAATTGATGACCACATGATTACCAATTACCGTTTCTGACATGATATGAACTCCTGAGTGTATGATAGAATTATCTCCTATACGAACATTATCTCCTATATTAACATTAGAAAAAATCTTTACATTGTGCCCTATATTCACCTGCTGACCGATGTAGCTAAAAGCCGCAAGAAAAAAGGAATCTCCATAACTAGTTGTTTCATGAATAAAACTAGGCTGCTCTATCCCTTGTTTTTTCATTTTGTCAATTTGATAAAATTCTAACAACTTTGTAAACGCAAGATAAGCATCTTCTACTCTTATTAAAGAACAAAGAATAGGTTGCTCAACTACAAAATCATTATCAACAATGACGGCGCTTGCTTTTGTGGTATATAGATAAGACGAATACTTGGAATTTGAAAGAAAGCTTAAACTTCCTGACACACCTTCTTCAATTTTTGACAATTTACTAACTTCAACATTTGAGTCTCCTTCAATTGTTCCTTCTAGGATTTCGGCAATTTGTTTGATCGTAAATTTCATTGGAGCAAAAGTACTAATTAATATCAATCTTGGAGCTTTGGATAACAACAGTAATATTTTCGGACTTCATTAAGCAGTGCTTTGAAGCTATCTTCTTTTCCAGCCTTGATAAGCTCTACTAGTTTTCCATTCTTATTCAGCATTTTAATAGGCTGTATTTTTGTGTAAGCGGTATTATGAACCACTCCTGAGAATACAAAATAAGAGGCTTCCTGCGAGGTCAAATTATGATTGTATATAAAGCGTTGCAAATGCTTATCCACCTTTTCTTGAGGTATGGGTTTATCTGAGAGCTTTATTTTTAACAGCTGGCGATTCAAAATCATTTTACATAATTCACTTAATACAATATCCTTGTGTTCACTTCCCAATTTTAAAGTCATGATTATATCTGAGTCATCTAATAAAGCAAATCTTTCTAAATCCTTAGAACTAAAATCAGGTTGTTTATTTTTAATGAAGTAACCTAAATTTTTAGGTAATTCAACAAAAATATCTTTTTCAATAAGTTCTTTAATGCGTTTTATAACAGACTGTAAGAGATGCTCTGCGCCTATTCCTGTCTTATGCAAATAGACTTGCCAATACATTAACCTACGTCCAGAGAGAAAGTTTTCTACGCTATACAGACCTTTTTCCTCAACAACTAACTGGTCATCCACCACGTTAAGCATAGTGATTAAACGCTGACTATTTATATTTCCTTCTGCAACGCCTGTATAAAAACTATCTCTTTTTAAATAATCGAGTCGATCCATATCCAGCTGGCTAGAAATCAATTCTAACATAAAAGGGCGGTGGTATTCCCCTCTAAATATTTGAATGGCCAATGTTAAACTACCGTTAAATTGAGTGTTTAAATGATTCATAAAATGAATTGATAATTGCTCATGAGTCACTTTCTTAATAATCTGATGCTCCAAAGCATGAGAAAATGGACCATGCCCTATATCGTGTAATAGTATAGCTTTATACAATGCATCTTCTTCTAAATATGTAATTTCAACAGACTTAGAACGAAGTACTTGAACTGCTTTTTGCATCAAATGTAAGCATCCTAACGCATGGTGAAACCTAGTGTGATGAGCTCCTGGATAGACCAGATAACTCAAACCCATTTGAGTAATTCTACGCAAGCGTTGAAAGTAAGGATGTTCTACAATTTTAAAGATCTCTTCAGAAGGAATCGAAATAAAACCGTAAATAGGATCGTTTAATATTTTAAGTTTGTTCTGTTGTTTCAATGGAACAGCTATTTTAACACAAATATACTGATATGGCTAAGATTAAAATACTATGGGTAGATGATGAAGTGGATTTATTAAAGCCTCACATCATATTTCTAGAGAATAAAGGATATTCTATTGATACGAGAATATCCGGCAGTGAAGCGTTAGAAGCAATTGAAGAAACGAGATATGATCTTATTTTTCTAGATGAAAACATGCCTGGACTTACTGGTCTAGAGACTTTACATGAAATAAAAGAAAAACAAGCACAGCTTCCTGTCATCATGATAACCAAAAGTGAAGAGGAGTATATCATGGAAGAAGCTATAGGTTCTAAAATCGCTGATTATCTAATAAAACCGGTAAACCCTAATCAAATTCTCCTTGCTGTAAAGAAAACTTTAGATCATTCCAAATTAGTCAATGCAAAGACGACAAGTGATTATCAAAGAGAATTCCGCAAGATAGCTATGGATATGTCCATGATTAATACGTTTGAGGAATGGGTGCAACTTTACCAGAAACTTATTTATTGGGAAATAGAACTGGAAGATGTAGATGATTCTGGGATGTTTGATATACTCGTGGCCCAAAAATACGAAGCCAATCAACAATTCTGCAAATTTGTAGAAAAAAATTATCCAGATTGGTTTGACGGGCATGAGAATAATCCAACCTTAAGTCATGACCTTTTTAAAAAGCGAATTGCTCCTCATCTTAATAAAAAAGAACCCGTTTTACTAATTGTAGTGGATAACTTAAGGTATGATCAATTTAGAGTATTTGAAAACCTAATTAACAATCATTATAAGAAGGTTGAGGAAGAAACGTATTGTTCTATTTTACCTACAGCTACACAATATGCTAGAAATGCAATTTTTTCAGGATTGATGCCGGAAGATATGAAAAAACGCCATCCTGATTTGTGGTTAGATGATACTGATGATGGAGGAAAAAACATGCATGAAAATGCTTTTTTAACGGCTCAATTAAAAAGATTAGGTCTAAACATTAAACATCAGTATCATAAAATAACAAACGAAAATAACGGGCGTAAACTAGCTGATAATTTTAAATCTCAAAAGGATAATGATCTTACAGTGGTTGTTTATAATTTTGTTGACATGCTTTCTCATTCTAAAACAGAAATGGAAGTCATTAAAGAATTAGCTAGTAATGATAAGAGTTATCGATCACTAACTTTAAGCTGGTTCAAAAACTCTCCTTTATTTGATATCATTCAAAGAGGACAAGAATTAGGTTTTAAATTAATACTCACCACAGATCATGGAACTATAAATGTTACTATGCCTAGTAAGGTTATAGGTGATAGGAACACCAGTTCTAATTTAAGATACAAAACAGGACGCAGCCTATCCTATGAAAACAAGGATGTTCTTGCAGCATCAGATCCTAGCACTATCAAATTACCTAAAATAAACATGAGTAGTAGTTTCATTTTTGCCAAAGGGGATTTATTCTTTGCTTACCCTAATAATTACAACCACTACGTGAGTTATTATAGGAATACCTATCAACATGGTGGTGTTTCTTTAGAAGAAATGTTGATACCTTTTGCAATATTTGCACCTAGATAATGGAGATCATATACACCTTAAATGAAATAGATCATATAGCCCAATTAATATTAGATAAATCTAAATCTAAAGTGTTGTTATTTAGTGCATTAATGGGCTCTGGTAAAACAACTGTAATAAAGTCGATTTGTAGGCAATTAGGGGTGAAAGAAGAAATCACCTCTCCTACTTTTAGTATTGTTAACGAATATAAAGGTAGTTTAAACGATGTTTTTCACTTTGACCTTTATAGAGTAGATACTAAAGATAATTTACATGATATTGGTTTTGAAGATTATCTAGATAAAGACGCATATTGCCTTATTGAGTGGCCAGAGCTATCAATCCCTTTTCTAGCTGATTATCAATTAGTAGAAATTAAAATAGTGGACATTCGAACAAGAAAATTAATTTTACATTAATGTTGATTTAAGTAACTTTTGTTAAAATAATAATCGCCTTTAAATTTTTTAGTCTGACTTATTTGTTGTACGTCGAAAACTGGATGTAAAATATTTTTAGTGAGATAAACGTCTCTACATTGCAGATTCAATAACAATTTTAAACTCTATAATTATGAATGATAAGTCTCTAAAAGCACTTGCACTTGTAGCTCTTTTTAGCGTTTCCATCGCTGGAGCAGCAGTTCAGTTTCAACCGCAAGAAACTAAGGAAGTAAAGACTACTAAAATTGATAAAAAGTTAGTTGCAAAATTTATGCCTCCAAAATACGGGTAGTCATTCGTTTGTAATAACCAACACAACATCTTTTATCCACCTAATTAAATACATTACCATGAATAACAATTCCCTAAAAGCCATTGCCTTTACGGCACTCTTTAGCGTTTCTATCGCTGGAGCAGCAGTTCAGTTTCAACCACAAGAAACTAAGGAAATAAAATCTACTAAAATTGATAAAAAGTTAGTTGCAAAATTTATGCCTCCAAAATACGGGTAGTCATTTATTTGCACTAACCAATACAACATCTTTTATCAACCTAATTAAATACATTACCATGAATAACAATTCCCTAAAAGCCATCGCCTTTACAGCACTCTTTAGCGTTTCCATCGCTGGAGCAGCAGTTCAGTTTCAACCACAAGAAACTAAGGAAGTAAAATCTACTAAAATTAATAAAAAGTTAGTTGCAAAATTTATGCCTCCAAAATACGGGTAGTCATTTCTTTGAAGCATATTTTTTAATAACTCCATTTCTCAACTAATTTAAATACATTATTATGAATAATAAGTCTCTAAAAGCACTTGCACTTGTAGCTCTTTTTAGCGTTTCTATCGCCGGAGCAGCTGTACAATTTCAACCTCAAGAAACAAAGGAAGTTAAATCAACTAAAATTGATAAAAAATTGCTAGCTAAATTTCAGCCACCAAAATACGGGTAGTTTTTCGTATTAATTATATTCATTAAAGAGTATTATTCATATATAGTTGCGAAGTTTGCATCTATGAACAACAAACAAATTAAAGCATTGGCCTTTTTAACAATTTTAGGCTTATGAAACTCTAAAGCAGCTACTAACGGCAGCAAACAAAGGGAGTCTTAAGACTCCTATAATAATAAAGTTGATAAAAATTTACTTGCCGAATACAAGTCTCCTCTAACTGGATATGATTTTATTTGGTTTATAGATAAAAAGCTCACTACATTTACTTGCAGTGAGCTTTGATATTTTTAAAAAATGAATAAAGGAAGAACTATAAAAAGGGGTAAAAAAACATTAATCATAGGAAGTATTATTGCTGTAATAATGGCTATTTTACCCTATGCCTTTTACTTTTATGAAGCAGTACCAGAATGGTTATGGGATACTTCATTATTTGCCTCACTATTAAAATCTTTTGATGATAATCAACTCATGGCCTCATGGATTCTGGCACAGAAAATTGTCCCCTTAGTCCTTCTACTAATATGGTTTTTTACTTGCAAACACTGGTGGTATCACACTATAATTATTCCCATCAGTTTATATACGTTTCAACTGTATAATTTATTCGATTTTAATACAGCTTATTTTGACTCCGGTGAACTTTACTTTATTGTACCAGTGGTCATTGTTTCCTTATCTCTATCCTATCTTGCCAGAATAAAAGTTTTTGATAAAATTCATGGTATTGACATAAGTGAAATCGAGGATACTATTAAAAAACCCAGTGATCGCTGGTTCAAATAATTATTTTAATTTAGCAACAAAGCATAATGTAATTGCATGTCTTCTATAACTACACCATTTACCAAAGACCAATTAATTCCTCAAGAAGAGCGTCTTGAAATACAACCTACTAAGCAGGAATTGCTCATAGGAATTCCTAAAGAAACACAACATCAAGAAAAGCGTATTTGCCTGACTCCTGATGCCGTTGCTGCTGTTTGTGCTCATGGTCATCGTATTATTATCGAAAAAGGGGCTGGACTGGCTAGTAATTTTACAGATCAAGATTACAGCAACGCTGGTGCAGAAATAAGTTCTGATACTGCAAAGGTTTTTTCATGCCCAACTATTCTTAAAGTAGCGCCGCCTTCACTTGAAGAAATAAAGATGATAAAAGCACAAACTGTACTGATATCTGCTTTGCAATTAAAAACTCGAGATCAAAATTACTTTAATAAACTGACTGAGAAAAAAATCACAGCCTTGGCATACGAGTTCATTACCGATGATGAAGGAAGATTTACAGCAGTAAACGCATTAAGTGAAATATCAGGTGTAGCTTCTATTTTAATTGCTGCAGAGCTTTTATCTAATGAAGAAAATAGAACAGGTCATCTGTTTGGTAATATAACAGGAGTTCCACCAGTAGAGGTACTTATTTTAGGTGCTGGTGTGGTAGGTGAGTTTGCCGCAAGGACTGCTTTAGGTTTAGGAGCTAGTGTTAAAATATTTGACAATTCTATATCTAGACTACGTAACATACAAAACAATGTTAGTCAGCAATTATATACTTCAACCATACAACCTAAATACCTTTCTAAAGCTTTGCGGCGCTGTGATGTAGCCATTGGTGCCTTAACTGGTGAAAATAGAACACCAGTAGTGGTTTCTCAAACTATGGTAGAAAACATGAAAAACGGAGCTATTATTATAGACGTTAGTATTGATATGGGTGGTTGTTTTGAAACTAGTGAAATCACCAGTCACGATAATCCCACTTATAGCAAACTCGGTGTTACACATTATTGCGTACCTAACATTCCTTCACGTTATTCTAAGACTGCCAGTGTAGCATTAAGTAATATTTTCACACCCTACATATTAAATATAGCAAATGATGGCGGCATTGAGCATGCCATACGCATGGATAAGGGTCTAAAGTGCGGGATTTATCTTTATCACGGCATTGTAACTAATAAATCAGTAGGGGAATGGTATAACTTGCCTTATAGCGACGTAAATTTGCTCATCTTTTAAAAAATATGAAATTTATAAAACGATTAGGTTTTTATGGCGGTGGCTTTGCTATAGGTATTGTTTTTCTGGTGTTCTTTCTCACAGGAAAGAGAACACAATGCACGTGGATGCCAGAAGACCGAGTTATTAGTGATATTGGTAAAAAGAATTACGTAAGATTTTCTCCTGAGGTGCGCAGTATGTTGCAAAAACGGGAAATCGACACACTAGATATTCAACTTATTCTTAAATATGGTACCGTTGATTTTGCAAAATCAAACACTGATACTATTCCTTGCAACTTTTATCATATTTCTGGAAGAAAAGAGCTTTCAAATACCTCTCTATGGGTAAGAAACTGTGATCGTTTTACGAGAGTAGAGAAAGTTCTAAGCCAGTAAAATTCTATCTCAAATTCCTCTTCTTTTCATCTCTTGTTCAATTAACGTAAGTTCTCTTCCTGTCTGACCTGCCACAGATGTATTTTCCTGTGCTCTTCTTATTAAATAAGGCATTACTTCTTCTATGGGTCCGAAAGGTAGTACCTTAAAAGTGTTAAAACCTAGGGCTGCAAGGTTAAATGTTAGGTTATCGCTCATACCATACAACTGCCCAAACCAAACATCATTCGTATTAGGCTCTACCTCTTTCTCATTTATAAATTTCATTGCTTCTAAAGTACTTGCCTCATTATGAGTACCTACACAAATTTTTATCACATTTAATCTGTCTAAAATATAACGCATAACATGGTTGTACATTTCGTCAGTGGCAACTTTATCTCTACAGATTGGGCTAGAATAATTATATGCTCTAGCACGTTCGCGCTCTTTTTCCATGTAAGCACCTCTTACAATCTTTGCTCCTATTAAAAAACCATTAGCTTTTGCATCTTCATAAAGATTCATAATGTAATCAAGCCTATCATGGCGGTAACACTGTACTGTATTATAAATATAAGCCCTCCCATGATTATACTTTTGCATCATTTCACCTACCAATTGATCTGCGGCATCTTGCATCCAGGACTCTTCTCCATCAAAAAGTAAGGCTATATCATTATCAACAGCTGTTTTACAAAGAAGATCTATCCTATTGTAAATACGTTCCCATTCTAGTTGTTCTACAACTGTAAGCGTTTTTTGCTCACTCATTTTTTGCCAAATATAAAACCTCCCTATTGCCGTTGGTTTTACCACCTCAAAAGGAAGTGCATTATTCTCGCTTGCCATATGAATAAGGGTTAACTTCTTCCCTACTACAGCATCAAAGTCGGCTTCATTTTCTTTTCCCTCTACAGAATAGTCAAGAATTGAACTTACCCCTTTTTCAAACATTTTCCCCACTAAGGGCATGCACTCTTCATCAGTCGTGCCACCGCAAAATTGTTGAAAAATAGTACTGTTAATAATACCTTTTACAGGTAAACGCCATTTTAAAGCAAGCATTGTTGCTTTTGAACCTAAATCAACAAGCCAAGGCTTTGACATGGCGCTAAATATAAAATGCGCCTTTTTGAGATCCTTATCAGACCTTAAAGAAAAAGCATTAGAAGTATTATTAAAGGGGTTTTCTTTCATATGTCAAATATAATTACGAAAAGGTTTTAGTTGACCATATAGACGATACTTTTGTTCATTCATAACATTTATAGATTATTTTTGTGCTCACGCTTTCGCGAAAGCGGAATTTATTTATTGCTCTCAACTCTACTTATAATGAAGTCCATTACAAATTCATCCTACAGCATACATTTTCAATCCAATGCATATCGAGAACTTAATACGTTTATAGCAACACATAAACCTAGCTGTATTTTCATTCTAGTGGACGAAAACACTATGGAACATTGCTATCCAATATTGATGCCTCAAATAGTAACCACATCACGCATAGAAATTATAGAAATAGACGCAGGTGAAGAGTTTAAAAATATAGAAACTTGCTCTGGTGTGTGGAGCGCATTAATAGAATTAGGTTGTGACCGCAACAGTCTAGTTATCAATTTAGGTGGCGGCGTAGTTACAGATTTAGGCGGTTTTATAGCTGCTACAATTAAAAGAGGTATTTCTTTTATACACATTCCTACCACAGTGTTGGGAATGGTAGACGCGGCCATAGGTGGAAAGAATGGTGTTGACATAGGACATGTAAAGAATCAAATAGGTGTTATTATGCCACCAGAGATGACTTTAATAGATCCTACATACCTGTTTACACTCAATAAAAGACAGCTTTTAAATGGCTCCATAGAGATGTTTAAACATGGTCTTATTGCAGATCGGAATTACTGGAATCAAATGATTAAAATTGGTGATCATTATCTTTCTGAGGAATTTGAGAATCTTATATATCAAAGTGCCGTTATAAAAAACAAAGTGGTCAACAGTGATCCTTATGAACGAGGACCACGCAAAGCACTTAATTATGGTCATACCATAGGCCATGCTATTGAATCTTTCTGTTTATCTAATACTAATCAAGACTCTTTATTGCATGGTGAAGCAATTGCTGCTGGACTTTATTTAGAATCTTATTTAAGTCATTTACATACCGGACTCAGTAAAACTGACTTTCAAGAAATCAAAAAATGGTATCAAAATTTAAATAGAAAACTTTCCTTTTCTGATTCAGACATCAAAGAAATATTGGGATTAATGACCCATGATAAGAAGAATGTAAATGGTGAAATACGATTTGTGCTGATCAATTCTATAGGCAGTTTTATGACAGATCAAACAGTTCCAGAATTAGATGTGATCCATAGTTTTGGACTTTTATAAAGTTTATAATTACTTCATTCAATTTCTTTGTAAATTCTACCAATATATATATTTTAGATAGTACTTAAATGATCCTGTAATGAAATATATAATAATCGATTATAAAAAACTTACTCCTGAGTTACTTACAATGCTGGTATCAAAATATCCCGATGGTTATGGAGATGATGATGTGATTACTTTTAAAAATCACAAACAGGAAACCATTGTAGCGATAGAAGTCATTAATGAAAATACTAAATACTTAGTGAAAATCTCTAAAAAGCTATGTATACAAATGGAATCCTTTAATGAATATGATTATTCTGAGAAAGAAATGGAGGATCCAGAGGCATTACCCGAAATTATATTAGAGGATATAAAAAATGTGGAGGACGAAGATTAAGTTATTAATTTTTCTTATTTGTATTTTCCATTCTTAATAAGATTTATGATTTTGAAAGGTTGAACATGTTTTAAATCCGTTGTTGGGCTTATCGAGATAACAAATTGTAGTTAATGCTCAACCAGAACTAATTTTACAATTAGCAACTCTTGTTGCAATTTTTTTATGCGCTATGTTGACGAACTTCTAAGATTCCCGCTTTCACGAAAAATTATTATGATAAAATTATTTAGAAAGACTTGTCAAAACTCACTTATGGAGCACAAAACTAAAAGATTTTAAAGTATGCCATTGGTGAAATAATCCTCGTTGTTATTGAAATTTTAATTGCCCTCTCCGTAAATAATTGGAATGAAAAGCGCAAACTGAATAACACAATCCAAAGTATTTGCTCCATCATACAAACTAATTTAATTGCTGATATGGAAACTATTGATATAGTGTTTGTTGATGGTCAATTCAGTAAATAGCATTTACAAACTTGTAATCTACAATGGTATAACCTGTAATAATTACTTAAAATGTAGTCGGTGTATCTATATTCTTAATGGTTCCAGACAGAATATTTAATCGACTGTTATTGAAATTATTTCAACAAAATAGTGGGTTTCTCGATTTTAAACAAAATAAACTTTTGCCTAAGCTTGCTGATTTTTATTCCTTTTATAAATCTAAAATAAAATGTTCATTAAAGGTAGTACGAAGGGATTAAAAAAACAATCGGTTCTATTTTAAAAACTATATGACCTGATTTACAGACTATAAAACCACATAATTAAATAAGGATTTGTAAAACAGCCGCCTACTTCCTCCGATTATAAAAATCGAGTCAGTTAGTTTTATGGATTGTATTGTCACAGCTAATTGGAATTTGAAAAACAATTTAAGAAAGAAGCTATCTTGTTTTTTGCGACTATTGCTAGGGAAGTTCAGTATATTTCCTATAAACGGTGTTATAAATAAATTATTCTCGCACATTGTATAACAATTACGAATGTATGGTTAACGTTATCTGTTTTTACAATTCAATCAATAAACATAATTTGATTGAGGTAATATCGAGAATTTTTAATGGTAGAATAAAGCAAAAAAACCACGCAATATGCGTGGTTTTTGTTTATTCCATGAAAATTTAATAAGGGTTCACTAATATCCATCAACCACTATTGAGTCAACTTATTTAATACAGCTTGCACCTTATCTGCTGCTTCTTGGAATTCTACGGCACTTTGAACATCTAGTCCAGAGTTGTCGATTAATTCCTTAGCAATCCCAGCATTAGTTCCTTGTAATCTAACAATGATAGGCACATTAATAGCATCACCCATATTTTTATACGCGTCTACAATCCCCTGAGCAACACGATCACATCTTACAATACCTCCAAAAATATTAACAAGAATAGCTTCCACCTTGTCATCTTTAAGAATTATACGGAAAGCTTCTTCTACACGTTTTGCATCTGCGGTGCCACCTACATCTAAAAAGTTAGCTGGTTCTCCACCTGCTTGTTTGATAAGATCCATTGTTGCCATTGCAAGTCCTGCACCATTTACCATACAACCTACGTTACCATCAAGATCCACATAATTTAATCCCACAGCTCTCGCTTCTACTTCTGTTGGATTTTCTTCTCTTATATCTCTTAACGCCTCAAGATCCTTGTGACGAAATAATGCATTCTCATCAAGAGTAATTTTACAATCTACTGCTATGATGGTATTATTAGAAGCCTTAATTACTGGATTGATTTCAAATAAAGCAGAATCAGATCCTACGTAAGCATTGTACAAACAATTAACGAATTTGGTCATTTCTTTGAATGCCTTCCCACTCAATCCCAAGTTAAAAGCAATACGTCTCGCTTGAAAAGCTTGAAGACCGTGGGCAGGATCAATAGTTTCTGTAAAAATCAAATGTGGAGTTTCCTCTGCAACCGTTTCTATATCCATTCCACCTTCTGTAGAATACATAATCATATTTTTACCTTGCGCACGATCAAGAAGAACCGACATGTAGAATTCTTCTACCTCAGATTCTCCGGGCCCGTAAACATCTTCAGCGATAAGAACCTGGTGAACTCTTTTTCCTTCAGCACTAGTTTGCGGGGTTACAAGATCCATTCCTATAATCTGTCCAGAAATTTCTTTTACTTGATCAAGGTTTTTCGCAAGTTTAACTCCACCGCCTTTTCCACGTCCACCAGCATGAACCTGCGCTTTAATGATGTGCCATCCAGTTCCAGTTTCATCTGTAAGTGCTTTTGCAGCGGTTACAGCCTCTTCTGAAGTTGTCGCGACTTTACCTCTTTGTATGGTAACACCATAACTAGCGAGAATTTCTTTTCCTTGATATTCGTGAAGATTCATAAATGTTCTTTATTGTTCAAATTTAAGTACGGCAAAAATAAGAAAGTGAAGCTTTAATTTGAAACAATTTTATGTAAAAGAATGACTATAACTGTTATCATTTGAATTTAATAAAATTTAGCACTCCTTTTCTCTGTATACCTGTATGCAAGTAGTCCGATATTACTTTAAAAAAATAAGGCACTGTAAAATGATATTTTCGTTTAAATTTTATGATATTTTTCACTTTTAATTCTTCTACTCTATTACTTTTGTAGGCTTAATTTTTACCATGAATAATCAAGATTTATTAAACATAGCTCGGGAACACGGTAGTCCGGTCTATGTCTATGATGCAGAGGTCATTGTAGCACAGTATGAACGTCTGGTTACTGCTTTTTCTAAAGCAAAAGACTTGAGGATTCACTATGCAGTGAAAGCACTTTCTAACATTTCTATCTTGAAACTTTTTAAACAATTAGGTGCTGGACTCGATACCGTGAGTCTGCAAGAAGTTGAATTAGGTCTTGCCGCGGGTGTGGATCCTAAAAAAATTATCTATACACCTAATGGTGTTTCTTTACAAGAAATAGAGAACGTCGCTGCAAAAGGTGTTCAAATAAATATCGATAACCTTTCTATTTTAGAACAATTCGGTTCCAAGCATCCTCATACTCCTGTCTGTATAAGAATAAACCCACATGTAATGGCTGGTGGAAATGCCAACATTTCTGTGGGTCATATCGATAGTAAATTCGGAATATCGATACATCAAATACCGCACATACTGCGTATTGTAGAAAATACAGCAATGACTGTCAACGGCGTTCACATGCATACGGGTAGCGACATACTAGATATAGGCGTATTTCTTTATGCTACTGAGATTCTCTTTGAAACAGCGGCCAAATTCAAGGATTTAGAATTTATTGATTTTGGTAGTGGCTTTAAAGTTCCCTACAAAGAAGGTGATGTCTCCACAGATATTGAAGACCTAGGAGAACAATTATGTGAGCGTTTTGGAAAGTTTTGTAAGGACTACGGTCGTGATATTACCATGGCTTTTGAACCTGGTAAATTCTTAGTGAGTGAGGCTGGCAAGTTTCTAGCACAAGTAAATGTGGTGAAACAGACTACTTCTACGGTTTTTGCAGGAATTGATTCTGGGTTTAATCATTTAATAAGACCCATGCTATATGGTTCTCACCATGAAATTAACAATATCTCAAATCCAGAAGGACGCAATCGTTTCTATAGTGTGGTAGGATATATTTGTGAGACAGATACCTTTGCCAGTAACAGGCAGATTTCTGAAATTACAGAAGGAGATATTCTTTCTTTTTCAAACGCTGGCGCCTATTGCTTTTCTATGGCAAGCAATTATAATTCACGTTACCGACCTGCCGAAGTACTTTGGTATAACGGAGCCTCGCACTTAATTAGAGAAAGAGAAACTATGCAAGATATACTAAAAGGACAACGTGAAATTCAATTGGAAGAAGCGGTAGCCCTATAAGTAGTGATCTCCTATTATATTTAAAAGCTCCACCTTAAGGTGGAGCTTTTTTTTTATATTTTACTTTTAGGAAAGCGGCCTTTAAGCCAGCAAATTATGTCTGAAGCACCTTTTAAGAGGTCTTTCACAGTTAACTTAAAAACAAGGTTTTAACCATATAAAATCATAGGTAAATGATAAAAAGATCCATCTACATCTTGATTATTATAGTATAAGGAATGGTTTTATATCGTTTTTAAGCGAATGAAAAGCTTCTGTTAACATGAGACTAAAATGCCCAAAGAGGCCGAACCAGCTAATTGCCAAAATGGAGAATAGGAGAATGCAAACTTTCCGATTGTTTAAATGGTTTAATCTATAGTATACGTGACGATGGCTATAATAAAGATGCTCAAAGAAGCGCGCTGGTCGGTACAGTTTAGAAATAGATATAAAGAAAACATTCACTTCGACATTAAAATGGTTGCTAATAGCGATATGATAAATTTCTAAAAATAAATTCCATTCGCATGCACACAGATACTTATCATGGATCTGCAGGTTCTTATTTTCTAGTGAACAACCCTAGTAACGTTTATGTGAATCTGCATCGGATAAACTTTAGTCCAAAGGATAGCAAGAGCGAGTGTGTGAATTGTGATCTTTAGCATTCCGCTTTCGCAAAAGCGAAACAATTGATACTTATCAAAAAATGCAATTTTTCAATAAAAGACAGGTATTTATTATTCTGAAATCAATCAATAAACGCAACTTTAAGCAAAATGATTATTATTTTTTTTTTAATAGAAAGAAGAGATCTAACACTATTCTCTCTTTCTGAATGGATATTTTCTATATTGCTCACCGTCTAAAAATTGCAATAGAAGTCAAATAACCTTTGAACAAAGGTATGAAATCGAATCACTTATAAAAGTTGGTATAAGTAAACAGGAATTAGCCCGTATCATTGGTTGTCATAAAACAACTATCTATGGAGAAATAAACCGCAATAAGGATAGGCCTAATGGTACATATCGAGCCTTATTAGCTGATGCAAAATGTAAGTCCCGTCACAGTATTAAGCCTAAAAAAAATACTTAGACAAACAGGTTATAGAAATCATAGAACGTCTAATACGACTAGAGTACAGCCCAAAGCAAGTCGTAGGAATCTGCAGGAAAAATAGAGTGCAATGCATAAACCATGAAACTATCTATAAGTATATCTGGTTGCTCAAAAAACATAAGAAGTCTACTTTATTTCAACATTTGAGAAGATGTGGACTTAAGTATTTAAAGCGAGGTAGTGCGCATTGTGGTAGAGGTATGATTAAAAATAGAATCGGTATAGAGAAACGTCCAAAAGTAGTGGAGACCAAGGGTAGGTTTGGAGACCGGGAGGTAGACACTACTATTGGGAAGGCTCATATAGGCGCCATAATAACTATCAACAATCGAGCTTCTGAAATGTTGAAAATGAAGAGAACAAAAACTAGAGAAGCAAAAAAGGTAAGCTGTGCAATAAAAGAACTTCTTGAAGAGTGGATTCCATATATTACCACAATGATAGCTGACAATGTAAAAGAGTTTGGAAATCATTTGAGTGTGGCAGAAGTCTCTCAGATTGACTTTTACTTTGCTGATACTTAAATCTCTTGGCAAAGAGGAACAAATGAAAACCTCTATGTGCTCATCAGGCAATATTTTACCAAGAAAACAGACTTCTCAAAAATTACAGATCAACAGATTATTGAGGTCTATAACAAACTTAACTATAGACCCAGAAAAAGATTGAACTTTGATCCTCCAATAGAAGTAATGAATGAATTATTATTTAAATCAGAAGTTGCGTTTATTGGTTAAGTCTAGCATATTCGATTATACTGTAATCGAAATAAAGCAAATAAATTGATCTATAGAAAATGGGAATTATACTTTGAAAAAATAGAGTTTCAGATGGAATTGCCATTAATTGTTCTGAAAACCACCATCTATTAAAAAAATTGTGATTGGAACCAAACAAAAACAAATTAAAGAGCTTGAAGTTTCAATGCTTGATTCAAATATTCAAGTTATAATGGATGTAATTTTAAAAAATATCACCTAGCACGTAACTATCCATCTCTGGTGGGAAAAAGCTGGATAAATACCCATTAACTGCGTAACCCGTTTTATTATTATATTTTACTTGATTCATTCCGCCTTGGATACCAGCAACGGTCATCGTCTCATTTTCCTCAACAATAATAAGTTTCACTTTTGTGCCATAAGGCATTACTGTTATTTTTTTACTGTCCAGATTATTGTATTCTCTAAGTGATAAACCACTGGGTGCAGTGATATACACGTAGTCGTATTGCTCCATAGTTTTGCTAGTCACTTCCAGACTATTTGCTTCAGGAATTGCAGGGGTAACTATTTGGTCTTTTTTATCGCTAACGCATCCTGTAAAAACAGAGAGCAATGTGATTATTGAAATCTATGTAAGGGTGTTTTCATTGTAAAGGTACTATTGTTAAGGTAAATGTGTAATAAAGTACAGGTAAAAGATGGACTCCGCTCAGTAAGCTTTAATTTTCAAAAGTTCAATTTCACTGACTTTGAAAATAATTTTAAAAGAGATAACATAAATAAAAAGTTGCACAACATCATATAAAATTTATTACTAGTTTTAGCTTACCTACTAAATTAGTTGCTTAAAACACGCAACAGAGCATATACACAAGCATGTTTTGGGAAACATTTGAATGAATCGCAGAAATAATATATTATTCTTCATTTTGGAACTGATCTCTGGAATAGGAATATTAGGAACTTATTTAGTGACATCAGATAAACCAAAAATTGATTTATCTTTATCCACCATAATCGGATTTTTGACAATCTGTGCGTTTGCTCTAATTGGAATTGGCATGCCAGGTAATTTTCACAACAGAAATGTCAATGGAAAATATTGGATTGGAATAATAAATGTATTCCTTTTTCTAATTATACTACTTTTAATAGGTTAGGTCTTGATTTTTTGACATTTGATTTGTTACCATACCAAATTGCATTTTTTTATCTTCTGATTCTGACACCAATACTATGTGGAGTAATTGTATTCAATATTGAAATATCAACTCAATCGGGACTAAACGTGAAATAAACAACGATTTGCCAAACATGTATAAAAATAATTACGGTATTTTGCTTTATAAAAAGTTCTGGCACCTTTACTGGCATCTGATTTTCCTTCGGAAAATCATTGCAAGCAAACCCGTAAGAATTCTTATACATAACCGCTAGCCTCCATTAGATGAAATTATCCCGACAACTAAAAATGAATCTCAACAAAGTAGCCGTAATTACAGTTAGCTACATTTTAATAAACATATTCATCTTTTTTTTCATTTATGCATTAATCAATTCCCCATATTCCCTTGGACCTTCTTCTCTATTCAATGTTCGAAATTATTTTCTAACTAGCATAATAATCGGGCTAATTGCTGGAGTACTTGGAGGGGCAATACTTGTTTCTGTAAATAGTCAATTATTCCGGAGAAGGTCTTTTAGGTTTGCCATGCTGACCACACTCGCGGCTTATGTCTTGGTCTTTGTTCTAACTACTTTGGTTGAGCCATTTACAAATGTATTAGCAGAACAAGGATTCTCAGGAGTTTCATTTGACGCAATAAAAACAGCTTTGGGATTCATTCTTAATCCGACCTTAATTACATCTTTTATTTTGTGGGGTGCTATCACACTTCTAACCGTATTTCTATTACAAGTCAATGATAAATTTGGACCTGGTATATTATTAAAATTCCTCGCAGGAAATTACCACCAACCAAAAAAAGAGGAAAGAATTTTTATGTTCATGGACATGCGTTCTTCCACTACTATTGCTGAGAAAATAGGTAATGTAAAATATTTTAATTTACTAAATGATCTATTTGCCGACATGACTAATACGATTCTTAACAATGAAGGGGAAATATACCAGTATGTTGGAGATGAAATTGTAATCTCTTGGTCGATGAAGAAGGGCACACGAAAAGCAAATTGTCTTAATTGTTACTCACAGATTCAAGAAAAACTTATTGATTTAAGGCCCATTTACGAAAAGAAATATAAGGTTGTGCCAGAATTCAAGGCAGGCATTCATTACGGCTATGTCATGGCCGGTGAAGTTGGCATTATTAAAAAAGATATCATCTATTCTGGAGATGTACTAAATACGACTGCACGAATTCAGGAACAATGCAATCAATACGACGTAGATATCTTGATTTCTAAGGAGACTTTTGATCTTATTTCTGATACTGACGGATATAAACTAATCCCTTTGGGAAGTATTGAGCTTAGAGGTAAGAAAAGAAATATAGACTTAAACACCATAGACATCATCTGATTTTTAAATTTGGAAATACAAAGGCTAACACGATGCATAATCAATGGCCTTAATATGGGATATGAATAAGGGCAACTGACCATACATATATCATTGTTTACAATTTGAGAAAAACTTTGTATTGCACCAATTTTTGGTATGTGTAATTCGAATTGTAAACAAATGAACAAAAATGCATCTATATCGCTCGGAAATTATTTCCAAAAGTTTGTACAAAGCAGCATGAGTTAGGGAAGGTTTAAAAACGTCTGTGAAGTCATACGTTTAGGACTAAGGCTTTTAGAAAAAGAAAGTAAAGTAATTGCATTTAAAAAAACAATTCAAGAAGGAATTTACAGCGGAATAGTTCACGACTTTGATCCAAAAAAGCATATTGAAACCCTTAAAGCAATAAAACACTCGAATGACCCAATATAAATTGACGAACAAAGCTGTTGAAGATTTATCTAAGTTTTGGGATTATACATCTGAGGTTTGGTTGGAAATACAAGCTGACAAATATTATGATGGACTAATTTCTAGCTGTCAAGAAATTGCTGAAAACCCATATTTAGCGAAAAACTACGAAGGGATATCAGCACAAATTTTTGGAATGAAAGCAAATCGACAAATAATATTCTACAGAACTGAAAGCAAAAACCATATTAAAATAGCAAGAATTTTGCACGAAAGAATGGATCTTAAAAAAAGAATAACGGAGTAAAAACCACACGCAACAAAGTATTACATAATAATTGTTTGGGTCTGTGCATATTTAAAAAAATCCATCTGAATATTCTATCTGTGACTTGGTTACTAAATTAGTTGTTTAAAGACGTAAGAAAGCATATAAATCAAGTTGTGCACAATAGATGGCTTGAGTGTGCTGCCCTCGAGAGATGGGCAAAATAGGTAATCCCAAAATAAGGTAAACAGCGCCTTATATATTGATGGAGGTCTTTACCTTTCTCTTTTTTTTCAACGCACTTAACAGTATTTAAAATTCGCTTCTCAGCATATAATAGCTTAATCAACTTATCTGAATTCGCAATCTTAATAATGTCATTGCAACATGCAACTTCAAAAAGCTACATAGTTTCCGCGGTGTAAATAAATCCCGCTCTATTTAGTTTTATTATTGTCAGATAGAGCTTCAATGCAATGATTAAGCATTTCTTTCAACTGAATTACATCTGATAATTCCATATTATCATTCAGCAGCATCTTAAGAAGTTGCTCAGGAATCGGTTTGGCCTTATCTTTAAATAGCTTCCAATTATTTTTTAATTGGACTTAAATCTGCATTCATCTTTAGAACTTCTATTTCCCTGTATGAAGTCCAATTGCTCCGTATGTTTTAATTAGGGGGAAATTGTATTGGTATTTAATAGTAGTTTTTCTGAGATTTGATTCACCGAAAGGTGATCGTTTTCCCATAATACCAAAAATACTAAATACTGAGGGTACGTTATTCCCATTTCTGACCCGAGCTGAAATAAGGCTACATATTTTTAAACATTATGTATAAAATGACAGAGTAATTAGACGTTACAGCAAACCTTTTAAATTAAAAACTTTAGCCGTACTTAGTACAGGTAAATACACTAAGAGTCAATTAGGAAAACTATATAGTATTGCGTCTACAACTATTAATGAATGGATGCGGAAGTACGAACGCAATGACCTAATGAATACAAGAGTCAACAAAATCTTATATAAAATGAATACGGAGCAAACATATTGTTTGATCCGTATTAAAAAGTAATTAACAGCCTGCAAAATGTCGTACTATCATTAGGAGGGTCTTAGCAAAAGATGTTACTCCCTTTTTATGATTATTTTTTTAGTTACCATTTCATCTTTGGTAATTATTTTTAATAGATAAACACCAGTTTTAACAGAGCTTTTGTCCATTAAAATAGGCTGAGCTGCCTGTGCAGCACTTACGTCTCTTTTCTCTATCAGTTCACCTAAAATATCAAACAATAACAATTGTGCCGCTGTATTGGTATTTTTTAATTCAATTTTAAATTCTCCATTAGAAGGGTTTGGATAAATAAGTAGATTATTTATAATAGAAACTGGAGCACTGGCTGCCATTTTCTTGCCTAAAGCTTTTAGTACTAAAGGATACCCACATTCAACATCATCCACTACTGTATAAACTACACCCGTACTAAATCCAATCGCTCCACCCGTAGAAAGTAATCTTCCTTCTAAATTTCCACCGGCTGCCATTGTAGCGGCTCCACCATGAGCAAGAATTGTTCCTTTTATAGTACTAAAAACGCCTATAGAAGCGGCCCCTTCAGAAATCCAAAATACATTACAACCACGCGTTCCATTACTCAAAATCATTTTTGACTGCGCCCCTGCTGCAAAGGCTCCACCGAATTTAAAAATAAAGATAGCATCCTCATTTCCCTGACCATCTAAGGTTATGGTCCCTGCTAAAGATGCTGCTCCTGGGGTAGCATAAACTCCAGCTTGTAGTGTTTCTCCACTTCCAAATGCTGGCGTATGATTGCTTACCGTAGGAAGTAAAAGCATCAATTGATTATAAGCGTTGTCTAAATCTATTTTGGCTTGTGTTGTAACAGCATCTGCATTCTTAAAAGAGCCAACATGAGTTGAAGTTTCAAAACCACTGATAACGCCAACATCTGTACCAACATCTCCAAGAATTCCAGAGGTAGAAACATTTGCTACAGCTCCAATACTGCTAAAAAGGCTAAAGTTTTCTAAACTTCCTAAAACATCAACTTCAGGGGTAGGTGTATAGCCCTTCATTGGGTTTATTGGAATATTCATTGTACCTGCTGGCGTAATTGCCGCACCACCAACACCAACAGTGATTGCTCCTGCTGATGAAAGAAGTCTTCCTTCTATGATGCTATTTACCCCAAGCGTAATCGCGCCAGGGTATGCCAGTAAGGTTCCTTTTATAACACTAGATGCGCCAACAGAAAGCGCGCCTTGAGCAACCCAAAAAACATTCGCTGCATCTGCGCCATTAATTAAAATAATATTTGAAGCTGCGCCAGCCGTAAATGCGCCCTTAAATTTTATGATAAATACAGCATTAGGGTCTCCTTGGCCATCAAGCGTAAGGTTTCCTGCTACTGATCCAGCACCACCGATAGAATAAACACCTGCGGTAAGCGTCTCATTTCCAAAAGCAGGAGCATGCGTGCCAGGATGTGTCACAAAAATATTGTTCAAATGAATATAAACCTTTAATAAATCAATATCTGCCTGAGCAGTTAAGGCATCATTAAGATGTACGTCACCAATAAAAGAAGGACCTGTAAATCCAGTCAATGCGCCGGCATTTGTACCAACATCACCTGTAACAGTTCCTGCATTTGTAATGGCACCAGTTCCCGTAAATGCTTCAAAAGAAGACAATGATCTTAAATCGAGTGTTTCTTTAAAGTGCTCTAAAACTGTAACATTAAAAGTACAAGTGTCTGTATTACCATTGTTATCCGTTACTGTTAATGTTACGGTATTTGGACCTATATATTGGAACAATCAAAAGTATCTATATCGAGTGATAAGGATACTGAACCTTCTGCATCACTAGAACCATTATCAGCAGCACTTGGTAGTATGGTTACACTCCCAGAAGCATCTAGTGCTATGGTAATATCTTGGCAACTTGCTGTGGGTGGAGTATCTCCTACCGTCGTGTTTCTATAGAGTTTTGCAATACGCTTTCTTGAACCTTTGTCTCCAGTAATCAATACATCTTGATTTCCATCATTATCAATGTCTGAAAATGCTATGGAACCCAATGAACCCCATCAAAAGGAGTTCCAGTCACTTCGGTAAAAGCGCCTGTTCCATCATTGGTATAAAGTTTTGCAATAGACTTGGAAAAATCGTATCCAGTAATCAATACATCTTGATTTCCATCATTATCAATGTCTGAAAATGCTATGGAACTTATATAAACCGCGTAAAAAGGAGTACTTGCAACTTTGGTAAAAGTTTCTCCATCATTGGTATAGAGTTTTGCAATACGCTTGTTTAAACTATTTAGTCCAGTTATCAATACATCTTGATCTTCATCATTATCAATGTCTGAAAATGCTATGGAACTCATAGAAACCCCCTCAAAAGGAGTATCTGCTACTAAGGTAAAAGCTCCTGTTCCATCATTGGTATAGAGTTTTGCAATACGCTTGTTTGAACTATTTTGTCCAGTTATCAATACATCTTGATCTTCATCATTATCAATGTCTGAAAATGCTATGGAACTATAATAAACCCCATCAAAAGGAGTTCCTGCAACTTCTGTAAAAGTTCCTGTTCCATCATTGGTATAGAGTTTTGCAATACGCTGTCTTGAACTATTTTCTCCAGTAATCAATACATCTTGATCTCCATCATTATCAATGTCTGAAAATGCTATGGAACCTAAATAAACCCCCTCAAAAGGAGTTCCTGCAACTTCTGTAAAAGCTCCTGTTCCACCATCATTGGTATAGAGTTTTGCAATACGCTGTCCTGAACTATTTTCTCCAGTAATCAATACATCTTGATATCCATCATTATTAATGTCTGAAAATGCTATGGAACCATGCTGAACCCCCTCAAAAGGAGATCCAGCCACTTCGGTAAAAGCTCCTCCATCATTGTTATAGAGTTTTGCAATACGATCCCATGATTCATTTTGTCCAGTTATCAATACATCTTGATCTCCATCATTATCAATATCTGAAAATGCTGTGGAACCTCGGCTAGCCACATCAAAAGGAGTACCTGCAACTTCCTCAAAAGTTTGCGCATTTATAATTGAAGTGATTAAAAAAACAAAAAAGAGGCTTAAATAAATTTTAAAGTACAGATTTTTCATTTCGACGGTTTTTTAAATTATAAATTTTATAATACTATGTTCGTAATAATTTTAAACAAATAACTTAGAATCCTTCGTAAAAAACGATTCGTTTTTCTACTGTTATTCCTATTTGGCTATTGCTATTTGGTGATTTAAATCTAGTTCTCTCCAAAAAGAGCTTGGTATTCTTTCGATTCAATCTTAGTTTCATATTCTGAATACATCCTTTTTAATTCAGTTTTGTACTTTAATAAAATATAAGTCCCTTTTTTGTTAAATAATAGTTATCATATATTCATTAAATTTTCGCTAAATATATGTCAATTAATTGACTTATTGAATTTTATGAAATATCACAACATAAATAATAAATACTGACTACAATAATCTTTATAATTAATGGCTATTATTTATTAACTCAAGAGGAAAGTGTATTTTTAAAAATGTAGTGCAAAACGGGAATATATTAATTTTAATACACCACTAACCATACAGTAACAGTCGGTAAACATTCTGATCCGTCCTGATATATATACAAAACAATAGGTATATGTATAAAAATGACAGAGTATTTAGACGTTACAGCAAACCTTTTAAATTAAAAACTTTAACCGAAATTAGTGCGGGTAAATACAGCAAAAGTCAATTAGGAAAACTAATTAGTATTGCGTCTACAACTATTAATGAATGTGATTGAACAACTTAAAAAACGAGTGCTAAAAAAGGATTTAGATGCTTTAGTTAACGATTCTTATCTTGAAGTAGCTGCTCAAAAACTAGGCTGTAAAAATATTTTAGAATTAAAAAAAAGGTTGAGTATAAAGCCTTAACAAAAGCAAAACACAAATCTAAGGGATTTGATTCTTTATCTGCTATATCCAGCTGTTTCGACCTTAAACGTGATGCTTATTACAAGTATAAACGTAGAGCAAACAAACGAAAACATAAGGAACTGCATATTATACATACAGTAAAGAAAAGACGCAAATCCCTTCCTACAGAAGGTGTGCGCAAGCTAATGAAATCAATGAATGAAGAATTTACTAAGACCAACCTAAAGGCCGTTAGAGACACCTTGTTTAAGGTACTTAGAAAACACAGCATGCTAACTCCTAGGAAGAAATATAGGATGAGAACAACAAATTCATACCATCGCTTTTATAAGTATAGCAATATCATTAAAGATCTGGAAGTCAATAGACCCAATCAGATTTGGGCATCGGATATCACATACATTAGAACCGTAAAAGGTTTTTGTTACTTGGCACTTATTACGGATGTGTATTCTCGTAAAATAGTCGGTTATGATTTTAGTGACAATTTTGAGCTAAATAGATGTGTAAGAGCGATTAATAAGGCCATATATCAAGCTAAAAATATTAACCAAGTTATTCGTCATTCTGAAAGAGGAATACAGTATTGCAGTAACGTATACACCTAAATACTTAAAAGAAAGAAAATAGATATTAGTATGACAGAACAAAACCATTGCTACGAAAACGTGATGGCAGAACATGTAAATGGCATCTTAACAGATGAATTTTATCTCGACCAGACCTTTGTTAACATATTATACGCAAATAGAGCTGCAAAAAAAGCAATTAAATTATACAACGAAATAAGATTACATTTATCTTTAGACTATAAACACCTAATATGGTACATCAATTAACAGCGTAAAATCAATTTTAACCTGTAGCCATATTTCAGGGCAAGACACTATTTTAAAACGGAAAAAAACGATACATTTGGATGAACAAACAGTTCTAAATAGGAGAAGCTTATCATCTTCCTTTCCACTGATAATAGCTTTTTGTTAATAGATTTGACCTTTTTATCTAAGCATCTCCTGTGGCGTTTCAAAGATTTATATACAAAGTTGAAAGGTATCCCTAAAGTCTCTTCTCCATGCATGTTGTTCTTTACGTTAGTGCGCTACTTTTTGTAAACGTCCAATAATCTAAACAGCCGTAAACACCCACTTTGAAAATCGGTGAGCGCACTGTAAACTAGCGCCTCGTTGATCAAAGCATGCTCACACATAGCTTTTGAATCACTCTTATGTGTCTTTACTTTAGCGAGTTTCATCTGTATAGATCTCTTTCTATACAAGGAATTTATAAAAGAAACTACTGCTCCATTTTCATATAGAAAATGTGCTAGTCTATAATGATAGTAGCTGGTGGCTTCTATAGCTACTAAATAATTCTCTGGTAATCCTTTAAGAAACTTTTTAAATCCTAACTCATCATTTTTATACTGGTGGTGACCTGTTTTACTGCTATGTACATCAAACACATCTTTACTGATGTCAACTCCAAAAGTTTCTTTATATTTATCCATAAGAATTCATTTATCAAAGAGCTAGCTACTTTACTCACAACAACTTAAAAACGAGATCTAATGTCTTACAGTCCCGATAGTTATCTGGAGAAGGTGATTTTAATAGTAAAAGAAAGAGAATTATCAATATTATCGAAGTTAGAAACTTCACCGTATGTAATAACCTTAATTCTCTCATTTGTTCTTTCTAGCTGATATCTAAATTTAAAAAGATCAAACTTAAGACCGATATAATTTATTATTAGATTTGGACTGTTACAAACTGACCGATCTTATAAAATAACCATTGTGATTCATCTAAAAATTCTATTATGAAATATGCACCTATTTGGACTCTAAGTCTTTTACTTCTATTCTCTTGTGCTCAAAAATCTGATAAACGAAATCAAGTTGAAAATTCTGTTACTTCAAATGAGGAATCTGAGAATGAGTTTAACGTATCAGCCATGTTTAATTGGTATGAAATAAAAAATGACAAACCGTATTCATTAGAATTTGAGAAAGAATCTGGTGAAACAATACACTTTGAATATGGTGAAATTAACAACTTTGATTTCTTAGTGAAGCTAGAAGAGTCTGAAATAAGTGAATATAATGAAGGTTGGGGTATAAATCATGAACTTAATGGTAAATGGTTTAAAATCAATTATATAAATAAAAAAGAATGGAAAAATATTCAAGACTCAATACCACTATATGTTATCAAAACAGCAATCCTTGATGAAGAAAAAAACAAAAAAACAACACTTATTAACACGCCAACATCTTTTGAAATACTTGAAGAGATAGAAGGAGATTTAGACAACGACGGCATTTCTGAAAAGGTTATCTTATATGAAACTGGAAAAGAAATACATCTTGGAACGGAAAGGCAAATATGTATTTACAAAAAAAACAATAACACTTGGCAGCTATGGAAAAATTCAGCTAGTGCAATCTTAGGAAGTGAACAAGGAGGAATGATGGGAGACCCATTTGATGGAATTACTATTGACAGAAATTGTATTGTAATTAGCCATTTTGGGGGGAGTCGTTCAAAATGGGAGTGTACGCACAGCTATAAATATCAAAAAGGGGATTTTAGATTAATAGGCGTCAAAGTTATTGCTATTACTCCTTGTGAGGAATTCGAACTTTTTGAATATAATTTATCCAATGGTGAAATTAAGTACGAAAAAGAACTACAAGACTGTGATAATGGAAGTCCTGAAATAGAGAAAAAAAAGATGATTAAAAAATTAGAAACACTACCATCTATGGATGGTTTTTCTCCAGGAAGTAAGAAAATAACTTTTCCGAATTCTGAAATTATAGTCTACTACTAAGTAAAATACTAGCGACATAAAAAATCAGGAAATTAAGCACTCATGATTAAAAAGAGATTTACCAGCTATGCTTTCAATTACTGATAATAATGGCTAAAATAGATTTCGAAATTATAAAGGAAAAGGGTAAAACTGTAGACGCTATTTATAATTATATAGCTGTTCATGAAATAATTAATATTCTTCCTTCTGAAGAATAAAACCAATTAGTGATTGAAAAAAGGATGCTCCCAGATCACAACTTTTGGATTATTATTTCTAACAGCATTAAAAAAGTCTTTATTAAAATGAGAATTAAAACGTAGCGAGCGTTCTTGTTTAATCTCATCTGAGTAAATTAGAATCCAATAACGTCCACCATTTACTTTAGTTCTACTTCTTTTAATACTTATAATATTGGTTAATGGAAAATTTGTTTCTTCTTTTCCTCTCTTGATATAAAGATTTTTGCTGTCAAATTTTAATCTTCTATGCTTCCATAAGAGATAAACAATACCACTTAAGGTTAATAGGATTAGTATTTTTAAAGAACTAAAAGTTCCTTCCTGAATCATACTCATAGTAGCAATCAAAACAACTGGAGCAATAATAAAACGCCACCAACGTATACTACTACTAGTAATCATTTTTTTCTTTTCCTCGCTTTTATCCATATTTCAAATATATGTAAATAGTTTTTACATATATTAAATCAAATATTTTGTAAACACCAGCAAAACACTACAAAACACTTCACATATCCAGTGTTTTGCACCCTTGAAAACAATTGGAGTATAAATAAATTGCCGGAATCACAGGATTAACAGAAAATCATATTGCAGTAAAAATGAAACGAATTTAAAAATCCTTTTGGATTGTATTACTATTAAATTAGAATAGTATGTAGTATAATGAACAGAAGAATATTTAGAATGATCAGCCTAAATCCGAAAAAATTAATATTCAGGTATCACAACTATTAAATGAATTTAAAAGTAAAGTAAGTTGGTGTTTTGACCCCAATAAAACAAGAGTCTTGTTATACTTTCAATTATTAATTACGCGATTGTTTTATTCATTAAAATTAAGTGTTTGTCAGCGTTTGTAAACTTCCCCTAAAACCGAACTATTTAGAAATAATATAATTATCTTAATTATAAACAGTATTATGAGAAAGAGTAAATTTTCACCATACCAGATTGCAAAAATGTTAAAGGAGTTCGATAACGGGAAGAGCGTAGACCAGATCAGTCGCAAGCATAGCGTCAGTATTGCCGCTTTTTACAAGTGGCGTTCCCGATGAACTTAACCATACTTGGAGTATGGACTTTGTAACGGATGTTCTAGAGAACAAAAGACGCTTTAGAACTTTTACTGTTATTGATGATTATAAAAGATAAGCGCTGCATATTGAGATTGATTTTTCTTTTACCAGTAATCGTATCGTATGGGTGCTCAACCACCTTGTCAACAAAAAAGGAAAACCTAAAAAGATCCAGATGGACAATGGTCTGAATTTATTGCCCATATTACCAATGACTGGAGTGAGATGCACGAGATAGAATTTAAATACATCCAGCATAGAAAACCTACGCAAAATGCTTTTCTTGAGTTGTTCAATGGATCTTATAGAAGAGGGGTTCTCAACAAATACATCTTTGAAGATATAGATCAGGTAAGAGAACAGACACAAATAAGGATGGACGATTATAATAACTATAGAGCGTACGATTCACTGGGTAGTACTTCACCTGCAAGATAAGCTCAAGGGCAGCGTGTCACTGCCGCAAGGCTAACTTTAAAATAGATGGGCTTTAAAGTAATAGCATGAAGAGAAAGCCAACCTATTTTAAAACGGAAAAAAACGATACATTTGGATGAACAAACAGTTCTAAATAGGGGAAGCTTACCTTAAAACAAATGCTATTGCATACAATTAATGTAAAATCGAGTTAATTTTCATTTACTGTGATTAATAATTTGTGAATCTGTAAATACTAATAATCAATAACTTATCACTATACTCACAAAAATGTGCAAATGTTTGTAATTTTATTCCACCATTTGATTTTGAATATTATTATCGCACCCATTTGAAAGAACAACAACATAGGATAAGGGTTATTTGTAATCAGTATTCGCATACATAACATTATTAGATAAAACGTCAATGGAGTTATAAATGTAAAAAATGCTGAAGTCTCGCTTCTTTACTTAGGGGTACGATATGCCGAATTCCAATGTATCTTTTTTGATTTGGTCCACAACTATGTTATTATTAACGGCAACAAAGAAAGGATTTCCTTCTAAAGAGAAACAGCATCAGTTATAATTAAAACGGCTTGAGCCATTTTTGTAAGGGTTCATAAATTAATGAAATACATGAGAAATTGAGATGGTAGATTTACGTTGGAAGACATTATATAGAACCTGCATAAAACAAAAAATAGAACGAGGCAGTGACAACAAATCAAAAACAATGATCATGGCAGAGAGCACGATTCTTGAAAATAATAGCACATAAAAAAGTAGTGCAATAATTTCGTTATTTTAAATCCAAAATACTAGAAAACAATTTAGCAAATGTTACAGATAAAACCTTTGAATCTATTGTTGAGCAAGAACAGCACATTGTCTTTATACATAAAAGCACATCATATGTTAATATCGCAGATTACGTACAGATACAAATGAGCGAAAACCGAACAAAAAACAACTATAAAAGAAACTCTTAAATGGGTGCATATTGCAAACGCAATCTAAAAAGAAATACTTGCAATTATGGTTAAATGAGAATATTTTGAAAAAAGAATATTTCAGAAGACCTGTTATTGCTAATAATACCAGATTATAAACACTTACGGAAATACAAAAGTTTAATATGAATAAGATTAGAATACTTTGAACCGACCAAATTATACCTAAAACTATGAAATATCTTAAAATTATAAGTTTAATTATCGTTTTATTTACTACAAGCTTAAACATTAATGCGCAGGAAAGACCAACACTCTTTTTAGGGGGTAATGTCAATACATTTAATTCAAATACTGAAGAATCAGCGTTCTTGAAATCAGATTTTGGCCTAAATATTGGATACTTTACGCCGTTGCGGAAAGGCGATAGATTTAATATCGGCTTGGCTATCTTCGGACAATATGGGACAGTTAACGAAGATTTTGATAATTTAAACAATCGTTTTATTGTATTACCTCAGGAAGACACATCCAGCGAAACATTGTCTAATAAGGTAAATCAATCCTTAGTTCAATTAGGCTTTGGGCCTCAGTTTAATTTTAAAATAGGCAACACTTTTTGGATAAGTCCAATTTTACAAGTTGGTTATTTTAATTTTAACCAAGACGAATTAATCCTAACCCAGAGAATAGAATTTGCAGGAACTGGAGATCCACAAACATCTGAAAAAGAAGTTTTTAAGCAAAACAAGATCAGTGAAGGTGGTGTGTTCTTTAAACCTGCTATAAAATTGAGTTTTAAGCTTTCACAAAGATTAAGTCTATGGGGTGAAGCTAATTACTTTGTAGCTCAATTAAATACAACACAAAGCCAACTGATACCTTTAGGAGAACCTAATGAACACGGAGCGTATTTTTTAGACCAAATTATGGGCTCACAAGAATTTTCTACGGTTGATAATAAACAAGAACTAAACGGTTTTGGACTTAGTTTTGGAGTGGCTTATAACTTTGGAACTTCTAAAAATAAAGCACAAGACTACAACGCGGCGCGTTCCAATAAACCAAGTAGCATAGTTGCTGATTTAAATGGTGACAACATACGTCAAGCAAATTTAATGGCTCGATTGATTCATCCACCAAATGCAATTATATACGCAGGTTCAATAATGCTCACGCCTGATGTACAAAGGCCACTGAATGAAGGTCAGACGAATGTAGAAAAAGATAATAAAAGTACAGTAGCAGTAGAACAGCGGTATCGTTTAGAGCCTATTTCAAACAGTCTGAGAGTCGCACAGGCTCAAGACTACAAGGCGGCCCGCTCCAACAGACCAACTTCAATCGCAGATAGTGGTGATCTCGATGTAGATACCGACAGCATTGCACCGGCTCAAGACTACAACGCAGCCCGCTCCAATAAACCAAGTTCTATTGCAGATAGTGGTGATATCGATGTAGATACCGACAGCATTGCACCGGCTCAAGACTACAACTCCTCCCGCTCCAACAAACCAAGTTCTATTGCAGATAGTGGTGATCTCGATGTAGATACCGACAGCATCGCACCGGCCCAAGACTATAACTCCTCCCGCTCCAACAGACCAACTTCAATTGCAGATATTGGTGATCTCGATGTAGATACCGACAGCATTGCACCGGCTCAAGACTACAACGCAGCCCGCTCCAACAGACCAACTTCAATTGCAGATAGTGGTGATCTCGATGTAGATACCGACAGCATTGCACCGGCTCAAGACTACAACGCAGCCCGCTCCAATAAACCAAGTTCTATTGCAGATAGTGGTGATCTCGATGTAGATACCGACAGCATCGCACCGGCCCAAGACTACAACGCAGCCCGCTCCAATAAACCAAGTTCTATTGCAGATAGTGGTGATTCCGATTCTGACGGTTTTCCAAATGTTCTTGCCAATGCTTTTTTTAATATAAGTAAGCGAAGTGCCCGTGAAGGTCTCAACCAGAACCTGACGAAGGGAGAAAATAGTGACGTTAAAGGACTACATTTTGATTTAGAAATATATTGGCGTGACCTCGATTCTGATGATGATGCCGTTCCTGATATTGAATTAGGAGTAGATCCACTTGACGCCGATTCTGATGGTGATGGGTTGTTCGATGGTATGGAGTCAGGAATAACATATAGCATCAGCAAACAAAATGCCAGAACAGCTCGTAATCCGACTACCAAAAGTAATAATGATCATGCACTTACTGAAATCTATGAGTGGACGTACGATTTAAAAACGGTGTCCAGTGATCGCTTAGGCGATCTGATCTCAGGTGCAAAGCTAGTTGTCCTGTTTGTAGAAGGCAACTGGCATATAGACCTGCAACTCGATCCAGAAATCGTTAAGGATAGTGATGCCGAGTTACTACAAAATAGTTCGTTCAGTATCAGTAAGCGAAGTGCCCGTACCGGCAGGAATTAGAGATTCATTTTCATTTTGATTAAACACAGAAAAGTGAATTGCGTCTGATGCAATGCAAATGAGTATGGAGACTTAAGTTGTGTGCCCAAGTATGACGCACAGCAATTATTCCTAGTTTTGTACCAAAGTGTTGGGTGTTGTGAACTTAGGTGCTGAATACTTCCCAAACGCTGCCAAATAAGATTTTATACAACACTTGAGTATAGCTTATCGCTGAGGGATTCAAATAATCAGGAAGTGTAAAACAACATGAAAATAAGGCACAGCCCGCAATTCTTGCCTTCTTGCAAATTTCCACTGGTGCTGTTTATGACCTAGACATGTGGTAAAATAAGAGTTGCGGCAGAAGTTGAACTGCAAATCGAGTTTCTTGCATTTCATACACCAATCTAAATGTTCGTCTAGGGACTTGTTGTGGCATTTCCGTATGGTATGTAAGGCCCTTTGACTCCAACTGGTTTAGGCTATTTCCTGGAAATGTTGTATTCTACTGCTAAAAAATAATTGCAAGACCCTAAGAAATGTGATATCCCACCCTGTAAATCTATACTAGCCTTTCACCGCTTTGAATAAAAAAAGGATATTGAGTAATATAATAGCAATGCTTTAAAGTTTCAAACTGAACATAAGAAACAAATAGTTTCGATTATAGTATTCGTTCACTATGTATTATGGCTCTAATAGTTGGCAGCACTTTGCTGTTATTATCCTACTAGCAACAATACTTGGAAATATTTGTTTTATTCAAATACAGTGACTTTGGAATATTTCGCAAATTTAAATGAATTAAATAAAGTATATCAAGAGTATAGATAACCTATTTCTAGAGCTACCGATATACCTCGCATTATTATCTATATATAAAAGAAATCACATTTGTTTTAAGCAACAGCAAACGAGACTAAACCTGAAAAATTAGATACTGCTACATCTACAAAAATATATTCAAATTCCAAACCTATGTTTTGAAAATAGCTAGTAAAACCAATTAGAGCAAATTAATTTAGTTTTAAAGAATTTGTGATAGCTATGACTAGCTTAAGATTATAACAATGCGCAGATCTAAGAAGAGTTTTAATTGGTGGACAAAAAAGAATGATACGCTTGAATTTAAGCCACGTTTGACAATTGAAGTTGGTAGGTATAGGTTGCAGCTATCAAATAAACTTTATATAAAAAAAGCTCTGTAAAACAGAGCTTTTTTATGAAATGAATAAGTAACTTCATTATGGCTATGCAAATTCTGCTGCTACACTAGCGCTCAATCTTTTATAAACTCCACCATCAAGTCTCTCACGGATCCCTTCAAACGCAGTGAGTGTTTCTTCAATATCTTCTAGCGTGTGTGAAGCTGTTGGAATCAATCTTAGTAAGATCAACCCCTTAGGAATTACAGGATAGACCACAATAGAACAGAAAACACCAAAGTTTTCACGTAAGTCTTTCACAAGAGCCATTGCTTCTGGAATGCTTCCTTTTAAATATACTGGAGTAACACAGGATTGTGTCGTACCTATATCAAAACCACGATCTTTCATTCCGTTTTGAAGTGCGTTTACGTTTTCCCATAGCTTTTCCTTAAGCTCTGGCATGGTGCGTAACATGTCTAAACGTTTTAAAGCACCCACCACTAATTGTGATTGAAGTGATTTGGCAAACATTTGAGAACGTAGATTATACTTCAAGTAATCTATGATTTCTTTATCTGCTGCTATAAAAGCACCAGTACTAGCAAGAGATTTTGCAAATGTTGCAAAATACACATCTATTTGGTCCTGAACGCCTTGCTCTTCGCCTGCTCCAGCGCCAGTTTTACCTAAGGTACCGAAACCATGAGCATCATCCACAAAAAGTCTAAAATTATACTTCTTCTTTAGAGCTACGATCTCTTTTAATTTACCTTGTTCTCCACGCATTCCAAAAACACCCTCAGAAATTACAAGAATTCCTCCACCGGTATGATCTGCTATTTTTGTAGCTCTTTGTAAGTTTTTTTCTATGCTTTCAAGATCATTGTGCTTATAAGTAAATCTTTTACCTTGATGCAAACGTACCCCATCAATTATGCAGGCGTGAGCATCTACATCATAGACTATGACGTCATCTTTAGAAACTAATGCATCTACAGTAGACATACATCCTTGATAACCAAAGTTTAATAAATAAGCAGCCTCTTTTTCAACAAATTCAGCAAGTTCATCCTGTAGTTGATCATGTAAATCAGTATGACCACTCATCATGCGAGCACCCATAGGGTATGCACTACCAAATCGAGCTCCAGCTTCAGCATCTACTTTTCTTACTTCTGGATGATTAGCAAGTCCTAAGTAATCATTGACACTCCATGTTATGACTTCTCTACCGTTAAATCGCATGCGGTTTGAAATGGGCCCTTCAAGTTTTGGGAATACAAAATATCCTTCAGCTACGCTTGCCCACTTTCCTAGTGGTCCCTTGTCTTTATAAATCTTATCAAATAAATCTTTCATAGGAATTTTATCAAGGTACAAAGATACAATTCTAATCACAATTTACTTATTCATCACGCGTGCACAATAAACAACTTGATAACAATAATCTGTTGAAAAATAACAAGTTAGAATATGTAAGTAATAACATTTATTTTACCGAACAAGTAAAAACCGCTATCTTATTACAAGACAGCGGTTTGTGTAAAGTTAAATATTCTTTAAACTATTGTATGTATTCAATGTGTTGTTGATTTGCAACTGATTTTGAATCAAAGAAACCTTGATCTTGCATCCATTGATCATTATAGATCTTACTCATGTAACGAGAACCATGGTCTGGAAATATAATGACCACATTGGAATTTTCATCAAATTCTGCTACCTCAACCAGTTGCTTCACAGCTTGCATAGCTGCACCACTAGTATATCCAACAAAAAGTCCTTCTGTCTCGGAAATTTTTCTTGCCATGTGAGCGGCATCTTCATCTTTTACCTTTGTAAAACTATCGATTACGTCAAAATCAGTAGCTGTAGGAATTAAATTTTTACCTAGACCTTCTATGCGATAAGGATAAATTTCATTTTTGTCAAACTCTTGCGTCTCGTGATACTTTTTAAGAACACTTCCGTAAGCATCTACGGCTAAAATTTTAATATTAGGATTTTGCTCTTTTAGAAAACGTGCTGTTCCAGAGATAGTTCCACCTGTTCCACTGCAGGCTACTAAATGAGTAATCTCACCAGCCGTTTGATTCCATATTTCTGGACCAGTCGACAAATAATGGGCTTCTATGTTAAGCTCGTTAAAATATTGATTGATATAGAAACTGTCTTTAATCTCATCGTGTAAACGTTTTGCAACTTGATAATAGCTTCGTGGATCGTCAGCACTCACATTTGCTGGGCAAACGTACACCTTTGCTCCCATAGACTTTAACATGTCTATCTTATCTGCACTAGACTTTGAACTAACAGCAAGAATGCAATCGTATCCTTTAATACGACTTACCATAGCAATACTAAAACCAGTGTTACCCGATGTCGTTTCAATGATCGTGTCACCAGTTTTGAGAATACCTTTGCGCTCTGCCTGTTCAATAATATGGAGAGCAATGCGATCCTTAGAAGAATGTCCTGGATTAAAAGCCTCTACTTTTGCGTAATAATTACCTGGGAACCTTTCTACGGTTTTAGAAAGTTTAATAAGTGGCGTTTCTCCTATTAATTCAAGTACATTATTATACGCTTTAATGTTGTTGCTCATATTTAGGGTTTTGTTTAGAACAATTACTTAGACGTTGTAAACCTTAAAAGGTTTCAAAATCTAATAAAAACGTTCTCATGTGCTTCAATTTTTTGCACAAAACTGGACAAATTTACATAAAATATTCTAGCTCTTGATTTTTTCTAAATCCAACAAAAAAGCAAAATCGATTGCGACTTCTTTTAATGCATCATATCTGCCTGAAGCGCCGCTGTGACCGCTAGATAGATCTGTTTTAAATAATAATAAATTATCATCTGTTTTAAGTTCCCTTAGTTTTGCTACCCATTTTGCGGGTTCCCAGTATTGTACTTGTGAATCGTGATAACCAGTAGTCACTAACATGTGCGGATACCTCTGAGCAATTACTTGATCATAAGGCGAGTAACTTAACATATACTCATAACTGTCTTTATGATTGGGATTTCCCCATTCATCATATTCTCCCGTTGTCAGCGGGATACTATCATCTAACATAGTAGACACTACATCCACAAAAGGTACTGCACTTAAAATCCCATGGTACATTTGTGGTGCCATATTGATAATTGCTCCCATTAAAAGGCCACCAGCGCTGCCACCTGAAGCATAAAGGTGATTAGATGTTGTATATTTTTCCTGGATCAAAAATTCACTACAGGCAATAAAATCTGTAAAAGTATTTCTTTTAGCAAACATTTTTCCTTCTTCATACCATTCACGCCCCAAGTATTCCCCGCCTCTAACATGTGCAATTGCAAATACAAATCCACGATCAAGCAAACTCAATCTAGAAATTGAAAAATACGGGTCAATAGTACAACCATAACTTCCATAGCCATACTGAAGTAAAGGGTTTCCACCTGCTTTTTTCTTATCCTTTCTATACACTAGACTTATAGGCACTTTTAGACCGTCAGAAGCCGTAGCCCAAACTCTCTCAGAAATATAATTTTTGGAATCAAACTTTGGATCTTCGATGGATTGAGTTTTTAAGACTGTCTCTTCTCTTGTCTCCATGTCATATTCTATGACTGATGGCGGCATGGTCATAGAATTATAATTGTAGCGCAACTTATTAGTTTTAAACTGAAAATTTGCACTAGTAAAAGCCGTATAAGTTTCATTGTCAAAGGGCAAGAAATAATCTGCCGTATCATCCCAAGCTTTAATTCTAATGCGATTCAAACCATTAAAACGGTCAGAAATTACAAAATAATTTTCGAAAAGATCAAAGTCTTCCAGCAATACTTCAGGATCATGAGTGATAAAATCTACCCAGTTTTCCATTTCTGGAGTTTCAATAGCTGTTCTCATGATCTTAAAGTTGGTCGCGTCATCTTTATTAGTCATCATGTAAAAGCTGTCCTTAAAATGAGAAACACTGTACTCCATTTCTGGCTGGCGTTCTTGTACCATTTTAAACGGACTATCAGGTAAGTTTGCATCAATAAATCGAACCTCATCACATAAAGTAGCTGAGGACTTAATCATTATAAATCGCTCTGACATTGTTTTGTAAACAAAGCAGTTAAAGATCTCATCTTTCTCTTCAAAAATAAGCTGATTTGAAGCTGCTGGCTTCCCTAGTTCATATTTAAAAATTTTATCAGCACGCAGCGTTTGCTGATCTTTACGAGTAAAGAATAAAGTCTTGTTATCATTTGCCCACACAGATCCACCTGTGGTTAATTCTAGGTGATTCTCAAAGGTTTTACCTGTTTCTAAATTTTTTATATAAATCGTGTACTCTCTGCGCCCCTTTGTATCAACTCCATATGCCACCAATTTATTATCTGGTGAAATGTTCATAGAAGTCAGACTATAAAAGTCGTGTCCTACCGCCATGCGGTTCACATTAAAAAGTAATTCCTTCTTATCACTACCATCTTTACGCCTGTAGTAATATGGATAACTCTCGCCTGTTTCCATCTTACTAATATACCAGTAACCATTTAGTAAATAAGGTACGGACTCATCATCTTCTTTAATGCGACTCTTTATTTCCTCAAAAAGGTCATTTTTAAAATTATCGGTATGCTCTGTACTGGCTTCATAATATTCATTTTCCTCCTTTAAATAATCGATGACTTCTGGTGTATCGCGATTGGTCATCCAGTGGTAATTATCGATTCTTTGATGCCCATGCATGTCATGAACGTGTGGTATTTTCTTTGCAATAGGAGCTTGGTAAGCCATAGAAATCTTAATATTTAAAAGGAGCGCAAGATATAAAATTGCGATCCATTTGCCACTATCATTGTGATACACTTATTTTTAATCTCGCTTTCGCGAAAGCGGAATAAGCATAAGTAATTTAAAACTATACATAGAATAAAGAAAGACAATGTTCGAAGATATGATGGGTAAACATACAATAAACCAAAAAAAGTAGAAGAAGCTAAAAGAAGAATGGATGCGGTATCGATCGATGAGCAATCTAGAGATGGATTATTAAAAGTAACCCTTACTGCCAGTCGTCTCGTAAAAAACGCTCTAACATCCCAAGAGCTTTTAACAGATAGAGAACAATTGTAAGATTACTTAGCGATAGCAATCAACAAAGCACTTTCTAAGGCAAAAGGAATCTATGAATCTGAAATTGCAGCCATTGCAAAAAAAGGAATGCCGAACGTTCTAAGGATGAAAATGTTTAAAAATATAGTGGCTTTAAAATTAGCATGAAACTTATGGTAATACTGATTAGAAATCCTGCTTAAACTATGAATAGAGGAAATAAATATAATGCCACTAAGATTGCCTTAGCAATATTATTTTTACTTCTGGTATTCTTTCCTATAAAACCATTTTAAAATCACCTAACTATGCTACTGGCTTCTTTTATGTTATTAATGGTTGCAATTCCTGCTCTACAAATACAACTTAAAGATACATACATGCATCACATATTGCTTGTGTTGTTTCAAAACTTATGATGCTTGTTTTTTTAAATCACTTCGTACATTTAAGCATCTATTACAAAAAGAAATTGAAGGTTGCGTTTCATAAAAAAACCTCCTGCTTATTTACATTTGTAAAACAACCTTGCATTTTTTAATGTTTTTACTTCTCTAATAAACACGAGTAACTGGCTCTTTTCCTAAGCAATAAACAGTTCATTTAATAAGGCTCCTGATTTAAATGCCGTATCTGTTTGGTTATCCAATGGTAAAAATTAGTGTTTTTAAGGTGTTAAAAAGACTGTACCTTATGGAAGTGATTCATAATAACATTCACATAATATAAATTAGGGGTTAAAATTATTGGTTTCGTAAGAAGTACAGGACTTAGACTTTAAGCGTACAGAAACAGGATCAACAGACCCTATTATCTGAAATAAATTAAAACATAGTTGCTAGAGAATCCTAAAATAGGTTTCCGATAATCTCAATTATACCATCTTATAATCACTAATTATTAATTAACTCATGGGTGGATTTGGATATTCGTAAAAATGAATCTGTTATTTGGAAATAGGAAGATTGACAACTATATTTAAAAGAATCAACTGTATGATTTATATAAAAAGTTCCTGTTTATGCTTAAAAAACAAGGTCTCTATCTTCCTGAATTTGAACACGATAACTGTGGTGCAGGTTTTATTTGTAGTCTCAATGGAAATAAGTCTAACGACATCATCCATAAAGCGCTTCAAATTTTAGAAAAATTAGAACATCGCGGTGCAGTAAGTGCAGACGGTAAGACCGGAGATGGTGCTGGAATCTTAATAGATATTCCTCATGCCTTTTTTAGAGAGGTTTGTGATTTTTCTATTCCTTCTTCTGGTGATTATGCTGTTAGTAATATCTTTCTTCCGCGCAAGCGCAACCAGCAAGAGTATTGTATTGATATTCTTGAAGAGCAAATTAAAAAGCAAAATTTACATATCTTAGGATGGCGTGATGTACCTGTAGACGAGTCTGTTTTAGGAGAGATTGCTCAATCTTCACAGCCTTTTATCAAACAACTGTTTGTTGAAAAACCTAGAGAACAAAAGGACTTTGATTTTAACCTCAAACTTTATGTAGCCCGCAAAACTGCAGAGCATACCATCTGCGATTCTAAGTTGTCAGAAAACTCTTTTTTCTATTTGCCCAGTTTTTCTACTAAGATCATTATTTATAAAGGACTGCTGCGTCCACAAGATATTAAGACCTTTTATAAGGATCTAAACGAGCCTTCTTTTTTGACCAGACTTGCCTTGGTGCACCAGCGGTTCTCTACCAATACATTCCCAACTTGGGACCTGGCACAACCATTTAGGTACATGTGCCACAATGGGGAAATCAATACACTAAGAGGTAATGTGGCGCGCATGTTTTCTCGAGAAGAGCTTATGGAGAGCATCTGGTTTGGTGAGGATATTAAAAACATATTCCCAGTCGTACTTCCAGGCAAGTCTGATTCTGCTTCTATGGATATGGTCGTAGAGCTTCTTTTAATGACAGGAAGATCTTTACCTGAAGTAATGATGATGCTCGTTCCTGAAGCTTGGGAAAAAAACCCAGACATGTCTCCAGAAAAGAAAGCTTTTTATGAATTCAACTCTTGCCTTATGGAACCTTGGGATGGTCCAGCCTCTATTCCTTTTACAGACGGTAAATTTATAGGCGCTGTTCTCGATAGAAACGGATTGAGACCTTCCAGATATACAGTTACTAAAGATGGTTATGTCGTTATGTCTTCAGAAACTGGTGTTATTGATATAGAACCTGCTAATGTAGAAATGCATGGAAGGCTAGAGCCAGGCAAAATGTTTTTAGTGGATATGACAGCAGGAAGAATCGTCAATGACGAAGAGATCAAACAAGAAATTGCTACTCGCTATCCGTACCAGAAATGGCTGGATCAAAATCTGGTCCATTTAAAAGACATACCCTACAATGAATGTCCTGTATTTTTAAATCAGCTGCCGCTTGTGAGAAGACAGTTATTGTTTGGTTACACAAAGGAAGAAATCGATAGGATCATACTTCCTATGGCAAATTTGGGAAAGGAACCTATAGGAGCTATGGGTAACGACGCCCCTATTGCCGCGATTTCTGAGCGTCCACAACTCCTATATAATTACTTCAAACAATTGTTTGCCCAAGTGACTAATCCACCACTGGATGGAATACGTGAAAAATTAATTACTGACATCAGTCTTACGCTGGGAAGTGATTCTAACATTTTTGACATCAATGACATTCATTGCAGAAAACTCAAAATTCAGAATCCAGTGATCTCCAAACAAGATCTTGATAAGGTGAAGAACTTTAAACACAAACATTTTAATAGTATCTCCATTCAAATGGTCTATCCTGCAAAGCAAGGTCACAATGGACTGGAAGATGCCTTAGAAAATTTATTGCAAAACGCTGTCAAAGCCATTGATAAAGGAACCAATATCATCATTCTGTCCGATCGTAAAGTAACTAAGAACATGGCTCCCATTCCTGCACTTCTGGCTTGTAGTTATGTGAATAATGGTCTAGTAAAACTTAAAAAACGTTCTCAAGCAAGTTTGATCATGGAGTCTGCAGAGCCTCGAGAAGTACATCATTTTGCGTTTTTATTCGGTTATGGAGCCAGCGCTATTAATCCATATATGGTAAATGAGATCATTGAAACCCATATTGATTTACTCGATGTGAAAGACAGTGCGCTTGCCATCCAAAACTTCAACACTGCCATAGGTCAAGGCGTCTTAAAGGTGATGAATAAGATCGGAATATCAACTTTAAATTCTTACAGAAGCTCCCAACTTTTTGAATGTATAGGTATCAATTCTAAGGTGGTAGAACAATACTTTCCTCGCACGGTGACTCGTCTTCAAGGAATTGGTTTGCACGAGATTGAAAAAGATATTCACAAACGTTATGATGCCGCTTTCGCGAAAGCGGAACAACCCACCAGCTTCGACCTAGAAATAGGCGGCGAGTACCGGTGGAGAAGAACGGGAGAAAAACACTTGTTCAATCCCATGACGGTTGCAAAATTACAGGAGGCAGTGCGAAGCAACAAACCTCTGGTATATAAGCAATATGCAAAGCTGGTTAATGATCAACAAAAACAATTGATGACTATTAGAGGGCTTTTTGAGTTTACCAACTTTGATCCTATAGATATCAGCGAAGTAGAGCCGTGGACACAAATCGTTAAACGATTCAAAACAGGAGCTATGTCTTATGGTTCCATTTCTAAAGAAGCGCATGAAAACCTAGCCGTTGCTATGAACCGTATTTCTGGAAAAAGTAATTCTGGTGAGGGCGGCGAGGATCAAGAACGATTTTATAAAAATGTGAATGGAGACTGGAAAAATAGTGCTATCAAACAAGTAGCTTCTGGAAGATTTGGTGTTACCTCTAACTATTTGACAAACGCTAGCGAGATCCAAATTAAAATGGCTCAAGGAGCAAAACCTGGTGAAGGAGGACACCTTCCTGGACCTAAAGTAAATGCAGAGATTGCAAAAACACGTAATTCTACACCTTATGTAGGATTGATATCCCCACCACCGCATCACGATATTTATTCGATTGAAGACTTATCTCAATTGATTTATGATTTAAAATCGGCCAATCGGGAAGCAAGAATCAATGTGAAGTTAGTGTCAGAAGTAGGTGTGGGAACGGTAGCTGCCGGAGTTGCAAAAGCAAAAGCAGATGTGATTTTAATTTCTGGACACGATGGTGGAACTGGTGCGGCAGCATTAACGTCATTAAAACATACAGGATTACCATGGGAACTAGGACTTGCTGAAGCACAGCAAACACTAGTTATGAATGACTTACGTAATCGTGTAGTCCTAGAATGCGATGGCCAATTAAAAACCGGTCGTGATGTTGCCGTTGCTGCGTTATTAGGTGCTGAAGAATTTGGTTTTGCTACCGCTCCATTAGTAGCTTCTGGATGCATCATGATGCGCGCGTGTCACTTAAATACCTGTCCGGTAGGCATCGCAACACAAAATCCAGAACTGCGCAAGAAATTTAAAGGAAAACCAGAACATGTAGTAAATTTCATGTTTTTCGTAGCTCAAGAATTGCGCGAGATTATGGCCCAACTAGGTTTTAGAACCATAGATGAAATGGTAGGGCAAGTTCAAAAACTAGACAGAAGCAAATCGATAGATTCTTATAAAGCTATGGGACTGGACCTCTCTCCTATTCTTCATAAGGTAGATGTTCCAGATACGGTTGCTTTGAGAAATACAACAAAACAAGATCATCATCTTGAAAAATCCTTGGACTTTAAGATCATCAGAAAAGCACATCCTGCCTTATTTAGAAAAGAGAGAACCGTTTTAGATTTTGATATTACAAATGAAGATCGTGCTGTAGGAACTATTTTAAGTAATGAAATTTCAAAAATATATGGCGTACATGGACTTCCAGAAAATACATTGAAAGTGAATTTCAAAGGATCTGCTGGGCAAAGTTTTGGAGCTTTTGCCGCAAAAGGACTCACATTAAGTGTTACTGGTACTACCAACGATTACATAGGCAAAGGACTGTCTGGTGCAAAACTGATTGTAAAAGTCCCTTTAGAATCCACTTTTGCGCCAGAGGAAAATGTGATTATAGGTAATGTTGCCTTTTATGGAGCTACTACGGGTAAAGCATTTATCAATGGAAAAGCTGGTGAACGCTTTTGTGTTCGCAACTCTGGCGTACATGCTGTAGTAGAAGGAATAGGTGATCATGGCTGTGAATATATGACAGGTGGAACCGTTGTTGTTTTAGGAAATGTGGGAAGGAATTTTGGCGCTGGAATGAGCGGCGGTATCGCTTTTATCTATAATAAAAACAAAACCTTAAAATCAAAATCTAATCCAGAAGGACTTAATTTTAATCCTGTAGAAGGTGCAGAAGATTTGAAGAATCTAAGAGCTCTTGTAGAAGAACATTATAACATGACACTGAGTCCGCTTGCACAACGATTATTAGAGAACTGGGAAAATGAGGTACGTCACTTTGTGAAGGTCTTACCAGAAGAATATAGACTGGCTTTATTAAGACTAGAAGAAGAGAATAGCACTTCAGTTTGATGATTGAAAAGAAAAAGAATCGCTATACGGCTATCATATAGAGTAAGAGGCTTGGAATTTTATGAAATGGATTTCAAGGAAAACCATTACAGAATAGCATACAACATTAAAGAAATTAGAGATGGGAAAAACAACCGGGTTTTTAGAATACAAAAGAACAGATGAAACGTATTTACCTGTTGAAGAACGCATAGAAAATTATCAAGAATTTACTGTTGCCCTTCCAGAATCTGAATTGAAAAAACAAGGGGGAAGATGCATGGATTGCGGTATTCCTTTTTGTCATAGTGGTTGTCCATTAGGAAACCTTATTCCAGATTTTAACGACATGGTTTATAAAGGCCGCTGGAAAGAAGCTGCTCAAATATTACACAGTACCAACAATTTTCCAGAATTTACAGGTAGGTTATGTCCTGCACCTTGTGAAGAATCATGTGTGTTAGGAATCAATGAAGATCCTGTAAGTATTGAGAATATAGAAAAGAATATTGCCGAAAAAGCTTTTGAAGAAGGTTGGGTAACCGCGCAACCACCTAAAGAGCGAACTGATAAAACTATTGCCGTTATAGGTTCTGGCCCATCAGGACTTGCTGCGGCTCAACAATTAAACAGAGCTGGTCATACTGTTACTGTCTATGAAAGAGATGCAAAAATAGGTGGCCTTTTACGCTACGGAATTCCAGATTTTAAACTTCAGAAAGATGTGATCGATAGGCGCCTAGAAATTTTAAAGGAAGAAGGTATTATTTTCAAAACGAATTGTGAAGTAGGAAAAAATATAAGTGTAGAGAAATTGAAGAGTGATTGCGATGCAATTGTTCTTTGTGGTGGTGCAACGATAAGAAGAAGTATTCCTATTAAAGGAGCTCATCTTTTAGGAGTTTATCAAGCGATGGACTTCCTAAAGCAAAACAATGAACGTGTAGATGGTTTACAAGAATGGGAAGAGATTATTATGGCAACCGATAGAAATGTAGTAGTCATAGGTGGTGGAGACACGGGTTCTGATTGCATAGGCACTTCTAATAGACAGCGAGCAACATCTGTAACTAATTTTGAGATTCTTTCTAAACCAACCATAGAAAGAGCTGAGGAACAGCCATGGCCCTATTTCCCAATGCGTTTAAAAACGAGTTCTTCACATAAGGAAGGTGTAGAACGCATTTTTAGTATTTCAACAAAAGAATTTTTAGGAGATAAAGAAGGAAATCTCATTGGACTCGTTACTGTTGAAGTAGAATGGATTAAAAAGCAAGGCAATCTCAGACCTGATTTGAAAGAAATAAAAAAAACTGAAAAAACATGGGAATGCGATATGGCATTGCTTGCATTAGGCTTCACCGGACCAGAAAAAACATTGATCGAGCAGCTAGGCCTGCATACAGATATGAGAGGAAATATAAAAGCAAATCCTGCTAACCATAAGACAAATGTGGACGGCATATTCACCGCCGGAGATATGCGCCGCGGCCAGTCGTTAATAGTTTGGGTAATTTCAGAAGGTCGTGAGGCAGCATATCATGTAGATGCGTATTTGATGGGGAATTCTAAATTACCTCTAAAAGATTTAGATAATGATTTACCTAGTAGATAAAACCTTTCCCTCAATAAATAGAATGAATGACTTAATGCTTATCCTCTTATAAAACCTCACAAATTGTGAAAGTCCCTATAAATAATCAGCTGATTATTTTAGATTCGGAATCACTAATTCCTGACCCGTATGAATGATATCTGGATTTTTTAATACATCTGTATTTGCTGCAAAAATTTGCTTGTACTTCATTGGATCTTTAAAGTAATGTTTTGCAATAAGACTTAAAGACTCATCAAATGCTACTGTGTGTTTTGCGTAGATGGAATCATCAGTAACTTTAATATTTGCCTTAAGATCAGATGGATCATCTCCACCTACTTTTTTTATCTCGTCCCATAATAAATCTTTGTGATAAGGACTTGCTGCGGCACCTCTTATTTTTAACACATCGCCAGTTACTTTGACATCGCGGTCTTGAATATTCAATTTCTCTGCTAAATCAATAACACTTTGATATTTTGCTTTTACCATTATAAAGTTCGTTTTTTATTAATAATTCGTAATTGGATCATGTGAAATCACTTTTACAACTCTTCTTTAAATATGACTTTTACTTATTATAAGTGGTTCAGAATAAGCTCTAGAAAAATGATCAGTAACTACTTAACTACTCTTCTTCCTGCATGGTGGTATAAACATTATTTACATCGTCATCTTCATCTAGTTTTTCTAATAGTTTATCTACGTCTTCTCTTTGCTCTGCGGTTACCTCTTTTTGAATGGTGGGAATGTATTCGAAGTCAGAACTCAAAATCTCGATATTCATTTCTTCTAATGCCTTCTGTAGTGCACCATAATTTTGAAACTCTCCATATATCATGATACCGTCTATGGAATTATTATCATCTTCATCCTTTTCATCAAAGAATAATTCTTCTGCACCAAAATCTATAAGTTCTAATTCTAATTCTTCAAGATCTAACTCTCCTGCTGGAATTCTAAAATGACATTTATGCTCAAACATGAATTCTACAGAACCAGAAGTACCTAAATTGCCGTCACTTTTACTAAAATGGCTGCGCACATTTGCTACGGTTCTATTATTATTATCTGTTGATGTTTCTACGAGAACGGCAATACCGTGAGGCGCATATCCCTCAAAAAGTACGGTTTCAAAATTTGCAGTATCCTTATCCGTCGCTTTTTTTATCGCACGCTCTACATTTACCTTAGGCATGTTGACCGCTTTTGCATTCTGAATTACTGCTCTCAATCTTGAATTGGTATTTGGATCTGCTCCACCTTCCTTCACTGCGATAACAATGTCCTTACCTATTCTTGTAAATGCTTTAGACATTGCGCTCCATCTTTTCATTTTACGCGCCTTACGGAATTCAAATGCTCTACCCATCTTTAAATTTAATTTTAAATATGTTGTAAATATAAAATCTTGTGGCAAGGCTCGCAACAATAAATAAAAAAAGAACAAAACTGGAATGGATAAACCTGTCATAAAATTAAGATGTATCCTGCCATATAAAATGGCGCATTTACCATCTTTCAAAATCCCATTCTAAAGAGGTTTTTAATTTTTAACTTTGAAATGGTTTGAGCTTGGTTGCCTATTTATTGAACTTCGATTATAATATTAATCCTTATCATAGAAGTTCTAAGGCCATAGGCAGACTTGATAACCGAGATGCCTCTAAAAGAATAGTACCTTTATTAACAGTTCTCCATCTAGTGAATCGGTTTCACTTCATAAGCTCTTTTATACTAGAGTCCTCATTATGCAAAAATTGAATACCCTTTTCACCTTTATTCTTTGCCATAAATTATCCGTTCCTATTTGTCATTTTCAAATTCAATTGACTTGATTTGTGGTACTGTCAATAATTATTTGTCTTTTAACAAGCTTCGTACCGCGTTCTATAATTCTATCAACTAGGTTGATGTATAGTTTTAGATTTTTAAGGATCATTTAAAGATGTTCGATACTACTGTGGTGTATCTTATTCTGTTTACTATAATAAATCTATGACAATATTATTTCTTCTAATTTTAAGGTTACCTGAAAATGCAATTATTATGATCAATATAAATAACATATATTTTGGAATACCCGTGTTTTGAGTTTTGCTTTTTACAACTACTAAATAGCAGTAGCACAGTGAATTATCACTGAATAATAAAACATACTCACTGATTAAAATTTAGAAATTAACATTTATTAATAAAAATAATTGGGATTTTAGATATTTAGTTCCGTTATTTAGGTGTATTATTTTGTAACAAATCATTTTCAATAACATTTCTAATCAACTATTACTGTCTCACTTTCGCGAAAGCGGAATTAAAATTAACCTAAAAACTACTTAAAATGAAAAAAGTCTGGATTCCTTATTTAGGAGCACTTGCATTAACTATCGCTGCATGTGGTCCTAAAGTAACCAACAATAATTCTAGCTCTGCACCAGAGACTTCAACTCCACCGGCAGTAGAAGCATCTGTAATGATGGCTGGAATGGATCAAAAAATTCCAATGGACCCAAGTGTTCGTATGGGAAAACTTTCTAATGGTCTTACGTATTATATTCAAAATAATGGTAAACCAGAAGATAAAGTAGAGCTAAGACTAGCCATAAACGCGGGGTCTATAGTGGAAGATGACGACCAGCAAGGGCTTGCTCATATGATGGAACACATGAACTTTAATGGAACCACGCACTTCCAAAAAAATGATTTAATAGATTACTTACAAGGTATAGGTGTAAAATTTGGTGCAGATTTAAATGCTTACACCAGTTTTGACGAGACCGTTTACATCCTTCCTATTCCAAGTGACGATCCAGAAAAATTAGATAAAGGTTTTATGATCTTATCAGATTGGGCTGGTGGTGCACTTTTAGAAACAGAAGCTATCAATGATGAACGAGGTGTTATCCTAGAAGAATCTCGTACTGGTAAAGGTGCTAACGATCGCATGAATAAAATTACATTTCCGGTACTTTTTGCCAACTCTCGTTATGCAGACCGTTTACCTATAGGAAAGGACGAGATTATTCAAAACTTTAACCCTGACGCTATACGTCGCTTCCAAAAAGACTGGTACCGTCCAGATTTAATGGCCGTTATAGCTGTTGGCGATCTAGACGTTGAAACACTTGAAGCTAAGATTAAAGAACATTTTGGCGATATTCCTGCAGCTGAGAAGCCTAGAAAAAGGGAAGTCTTCGGAATCCCTAATCATGAGGAGACTTTAATAGCTATTGCACAGGATCCTGAAGCAAGTTTTGCTCAAGTTAGAGTGCAATATAAAGATTCTAAGGATGCAACACCAACTACAACTGTTGCTGACCTAAGAGAAGAATTAGTACATGGATTGTTCTCACAAATGATGAACAACAGATTACAAGAATTGACCACAAAACCTAACCCGCCGTTCATTTTTGGTTCTTCCAGTTATGGAGGTTTTGGTATAAGAGGTAAGAATGCGTACTCCTCTTTTGCAGGTACCGCTCCAGACGGACAGTTAAAGGCATTAGAGACCTTGCTAGAAGAAAACCAAAGAGTAAAATTATATGGGTTTCAAGAAGGCGAATTTGACAGAGCTAAAACCAGTTACAAATCTTTCTATGAAACATTCTATAAAGATCGCGACAAGAGAGAAAGTGGTCGTATTGTAGGATCTTATGTGGATCAATTTCTAGAGGGAAATACAGTCTCAAGTGTAGAGTATAGTTACAACACAACAATGGCGTTGATGCCTACCATAACTCTTGCAGAAATAAATGCAAAGATGGATAGTTACCTTCACGATGATAATCGTTCTATTGTTTTCACAGGGCCAGAAACTAAAGAGGTTCCTACCAAAGAACAAATTCTTAAAATTTTAGATGAGGTTGCTAATAGGAAAGTAACTGCTTACCAGGATACGGAAGTACGTGAAAACCTTATAGAAAACCTTCCATCTGCCGGTGCCATCGCAAAAACAGAAATGAATGACAAATTGGGAACTACTACTTACACATTGAGTAATGGTGCGACAATTACTACCAAGAAAACAGAATTTAAAAATGATGAAGTACTTATGAGTGCCTATTCTTATGGAGGAACTAGTCTTTTTTCTGATGAAGATTATATGGCAGTTAACCAAGCGATGGGTGGCGTGACTGAAGGTGGCGTTGCTGGACTAGATCAAACAGATATGGGCAAATACATGACAGGTAAACTAGTCCGTGTTAGTCCACGTGTCAGTACTATTAGTGAAAACTTTAGTGGTAGCGCAACACCTGATGATCTCGAAACTATGTTTCAATTGATTCATTTATACTTTACTGATATCAATAAAGATAAAGAAGCGTTTCAATCTTTTATAGACAAACAAAAATCCTTTTTAGGAAGCTATTTATCTAGACCAGAAAGTTATTTTAGTAATGAATTGAGCAAGATGCGATATGGGTCAAGCCCACGTTACACTGGTTTTCCTACTCCAGAAATGATGGATGCTGCAGATTATGATCGCGCTTATGAATTATTTAAAGAACGTTTTTCAGATGCAGGAGACTTTAATTTTTATCTCGTTGGAAATATAGATGAAACACAGATTCAAGACTTTGCTAAAAAATACATTGCAAGTCTTCCAAGTACAGGAAAAAAAGAAATGTATAAGGTAAATCCTTGGAGAGAAGACTCTAAAAAACCGCGTAAAAAAGTGGTAAAAAAGGGGCTTGAAGAAAAAAGTAATGTGCAAATTATATGGTCTGGTGAAGCAAATGCTTACAGCTCAAAAGAGGATATGGCTCTTGATGCATTAGGTGAAATTGCAACCATAAAAATTATTGAAACACTACGTGAGCAAGAAGGAGGTATCTATGGTGGTGGTGCGAGAGGTTCTTTGAGTAAGATCAGTTATCCAAGTTATAACTTCCTTATTTCCTTTCCTTGTGGCCCAGATAATGTAGATAAACTAGTTGCTGCCGCGCTTAATGAATTAGAACTCATTAAGAAAAATGGCCCAACGGATAAGGATATGAATAAAGTAAAAGAAGCCTATCTATTAGAACATAAGGAGAATCTAGAAAGTAATAGATACTGGCTCAATACATTATACACCGCTGGTTATGAACAAAAAGATCCTAATAAAATGTTGGAATTTGAAGCTGCAGTCGCAAAACTAAGTAATGCAGACGTGCAAGCTGCTGCTAATAAGTATATTGATGAAAACTATTTACTAGCGGTACTTCTTCCAGAAGATAAATAAAAACTTTTCCACCTTATAAAAAGTCCCTTTCATTTATTTGAAAGGGACTTTTTTTTGGTAGCCATTCTTCAGGATTTAATCATCACACTCATTTAATTTTTATAACACATGTTACCTCTTTGAATCGTTTCTTGTTTAGTTTAAGAATTAAAAAAAGATCCGTAATTATGGAGCTGTATCATGAAGATAAATAGTCAAAAAAAGGTTTTTTTTCTACAACATTTGATAAATAAATTGGTAGCAGCTCTACATACTTTGAAATAGAATATTAAAAGTGTAATCTTCACTCCTATATGACGAGATTGTTTGACCCAAAAAAGAAGCTGAAAAAATTATGAAGTAAACTTAACTTTATGAAAAGACGTTTAAAAACATGGCTTTCCTTTCTTCAAAATTCTCGCTCAAAATACTTTAACCCAGTTAGAATTATAGAGCTAAAAAATTCTCTAATAAAAAGATGATGTCCCCTAGTTAGTGATAGGTAAAAAATGATGTGCCATAAAAATTTTAACAACATTAATTACGAGTCAGCAAAAAAAAATATGCTTAAAGAAAATTTTAAAATGTTGCTCATCGAGGAACATCCGTTTATGTATTGATGAAGTTGCGTAAAGGATTGTAAAAATAAAGCTGCCTATAAATTAAAGATGATTGTTGATATTTTATAAAAGGTTCTATATAAACAATTGACCTGTAGTAATTTTTATATAGATAGAGGTAAAAAGCAATTGGAACCATAGCGCATGAATAAGGGTTCAACTTGATGTATTACAAAGTGATTTAAATGAAAAAAGGAAGTAGTTTTACGTAGTTAACAAAACTCATGTTGATGATTCTCTTATTCATGCGGGAAATAAAGGAACATAGATATCTGTAGACGAAATGAGTTTATCTAAAGGAGAACGCTACGTCTGTATCTCTCAAAGAAAAGGAAAGGATAAAAGAACCCTTTAATAGCCAGTATTGAATAACTACAAAAGTCACTAGATCATTCCTATTATCTATAGAAATCCGTTAGAAAAAAACTGTGAAAATAACCATCTATAAGTCTCACAACACACCATTAGCCTCATAGATTTCTTTTCCTAAAACGCCCTCATCATAGAGCGTTTTTATCTAGTAAAACTATCTATGATACCACTTCTACTCGATCAAATGAAGTACTAGTAGAACAAAATCAAAGCAGAGGATCTAGCTATTAAAAGATCCAAAAAGCAAGTCATAAAATATATTCCTGTAGCTTTATAAAATGAGGATGACACCAAACAATTAGCAGCTAAAAACCGATGCCCTATGGCTAAAAGATATGAGACTGTAAATCCATATCATAGGTCCATATTATTCTGAAAGAGCATGCACTTTGACACAACATACAAGCATACATTGTAGTTTTAAAATAGTCGCTATCAAACAAAATAAAGAACCCGCACAATGGAAGAACAAAGAAAAGATAGAGAAAACTAAAAAGATAGCAACGCACGAATTTAATACCGTTATAAAAGTATTGATTATCATCAAAAACCGATTTTAGACATTTTTATAAATAGAAGTATTGGTAACTACTAAAATAATTTCATGCCATAAGGTTAGCTCCTGAAAGTAAAATTAAGAAGTGCTAGGTATCGTTAATGCTATCTCTTTAGAATAAAAAACTCTCATACTTAGTCCCCAAGATATAAACCTAACCCATTTATTCCAATAGAAATTCTAACCTATTGGAACTACCCATTGGGAATAGAAGAAAGACAGTTATGATCGCAAAACAGTCCAATAAAAACGTTGTAATGTCTTTATGTTTGTTTTTACAGCTGCTGCTTTAGAACCTGCTCAAAGCATAAAACTTTTCAAGAGTTTTAGGAAAAGCAAAACAAGCACAATATATAGTGACTCGGTACGATAATCTTATAGGTTCTATTTCAAAAAAACGTGCGGTTATAAGAATGGAGCTTTTATTCATTGATGGCCTTTTAGGATTTTTTTAGCCGAGATTCTGAGATAAAAGTAATGACTATCAGAATTCGTGGTGGCCTTTTTGCTAAATCGCATGCTTCATGTATACTGTTATAGAGCGACCAATTGAAAAGTGATCGCTTTATATTTTCCTAAAACATACATTTCTCTCACTGAATAATACCATTGACTCATTGCTGATTTATAAAACTTAACTTATACACTACTTTTAACCTATGAAAACAATATTATACAGCATTTTTATAATAGTAGCTATTGCAGGATGCAGCTCCGTAAACATTGGAGCAAAAATTAAAAAAGACCCCGCTGGTGTAAAAAACGATACGGTCCGTATTGCAAACGATAGCCTAGAATATGAAGTTATCGTTATAGAAATCGGTTTTTATGGCTGGCTGGCTACTCAACCAAAACAAGGTTTTTACACACAATCCAGTATGGAAATAAGCAATAATTTTAAGGTTACTGAATATAATTTAAGAGTACAGAATCCCATGCGTTATAAAACAAATTTATATCCTTTCCGTATAGATTATGACCGCAATGCTGACTATGGTTATGAAGTCAACTATATGTTGCATAACTACTTTCTTTTCTTCGAACAAAAACACAATCAGAAGCTGAAGTAACTTATTTTTGCAGCATGCAAAAAATAAAAAAGAACTGGGAAATAAACCATAACTGGCAACTCCTTTTTATACTATTAGGTATAATCGGTCTACTTGCTTCAGGTTATTTTATAGCCATACGTATTTTACCTGCTACTTTTGAAGATATTACATATGAATATGCATTTACTAGTATAGTAACGTTACTGTTATCTTTTATTTTTTATAAAGCTACTCTGTGGTTGTTTACAAAATTAAGACACAGATGGAAAGTGACCTATAGATGGGAATTGATCGCTATTTTTATCGTTTTTGCAATTACGGGATCTTTATCTGCCAGAATATCAGGCCCGTTTATGGGACTACTTGGTTTAACTAAAGAATCCATATCGGCGTGGTTGTTCTGGCCCTTGCGCATTCTTATCATATTTCCTGTGTATCAAGTAGTACTTGTCTGTATGGGATGGGTTTTTGGACAACATGCATTCTTTTGGGGTTTTGAAAAGAAAATGTTAGCCAGGTTTGGCATTAAGCTTTAATTAGGAAAGTCTTATTCACCTTTATAGTTATAAGGTTCCATAAGCTTTCGCGAAAGCGGAACTCCTAAAACTAAACCCTACCTAAAAACAATCATAATCGTACCTTTACTGCTTTAAAACGAGCTTAGAATTAAAAGAAATGGATAACAACGATATACTAAGAAGACTGCGATTTACTCTCAATTTGAGTGATGACTCCATGATAGATATGTATGCCAAGGCTGGTGAACGAGTCTCTAGAGCTGAGATAAGCTGCTGGCTTAAAAAGGAGGAAGACGAGGACTTTGATATCGTGATTGATGAAAATTTAGCTACTTTTCTCAACGGTCTTATCGTCAATTACCGTGGTAAAAAAGACGGGCAAATTCCTGTTGCAGAAACAGAATTGGATAACACGATCATCTTACGTAAACTAAAAATAGCTTTTAATTTTACTTCTGATGAGTTGATCTACATTTGGAAAAAAGGAGATGTAGAAATAAGTGAGACAGAATTGAGTGCGTTTTTCCGGAAGAAATCACATCCTAAATTCAAATACCTCAACGATCAATATTTACGTAAATTTTTGAAAGGTTTCCAAGTACAGCGCAAAACACAGCGTGAAAAAGAAGCGTATAGAAATTCTTTTAAAAAGTAGTTGGTAGCTGTATCATCTCACCCCTTTCAGCCTCTGTATCGATAAGGTATCCTGCATCAGAAACATTAGAGGTTCTGAGGTTTTGAATTGCCTTTAGTTTTTCCATCAGTTAAAGTTATAAATACCTAACATGCGTTTATTCCAACAAAAATAAATTGTGTTGGTTTTAATTCAGCGCGTCTTCAAAACCCCACTTATCCATACTTCTTAGTATAGTCTCAAGTGATTTTCCTCTATGAGTTAAACTGTATTCCACCTTAGGAGGAACTACAGGGAAAATTTTTCTGGTAATAAGCCCGTCTTGCTCTAACTGTCTTACGGTTTGAGTAAACATTTTATTAGAAATACCGACAATTTTCTTTTGCAGTATTCCAGAACGCAAATCTCCTTCTAATAAGTGAAATAATAGTAAAGGTTTCCATTTTGTCCCTATTAAATTCATGGTATAATTTAGAGGACAGCTTATATCTTTATTCAATATTTAAAATTTATACAATTGATAATCAATATTTTACTCGTTTCAGTAACTATACCACTTTTTGGTAAGTTATTGCTCAATAGACAAATATAGCCTAATTTTGTAATCCAAATTATAACTTATGTCTACAATTAAAAATTACCCTAGATCATTTTCACATATTGGAATTACGGTTCCTCGCATAGAAGAAGCCGTAAAATTCTATTCAGAAGTAATGGGCTGGTACATCATAATGGAACCTTCAAAAGTTGAAAAGGAAAGCGATACCGCGATAGGACAGATGTGTATTGATGTTTTTGGTGATGATTGGGAATATTTTGAAATTGCTCATATGTCAACTTCTGACGGAATAGGAATTGAGTTATTTTCATTCCCCAATGGGGTTAAAGAAGCACCAGAGTTCCATCCATTTAATACAGGGCTTTTTCATTTTTGTGTACAAGATCCAAATATTGAAGAGTTGACTAAAAAGATAGTGGAACACGGAGGAAAACAAAGAATGCCTATCAGAGAATACTATCCTAATGAAAAACCGTATAAGATGGTTTATGTTCAGGATCCTTTCGGCATTGTATTCGAGATTTATACGCACAGTTACGAGTTGACCTACTCTTCTGGAGCTTACCAAGGTTGAACCTTTATAGGAAAATTACAGGGTGAAAAAAATACACTACTGCAAAAAGGTGCCTTTTAAATCTTTAGATTTTTAAACAATATATCATCAATATTGGTTTTTTTATTTTACAGATGCGATTCCCAATAGAATTAAGCATGATGCTCCTGCCTGAGTTTAATACATAAATTTTGAAAACCTGTAGCGATAGGCAGCGGTACTATGAGGACTATAAATTTGTTTACTAGTACGCTTTCGCGAAAGCGATATCAACATAAAAACCCTCATAGCCTTTCTAACCTTGTTTTATTCACTAACTTTAGTTCTTAAATTAGAATAGCTTACCCTCGTAAACAAGCTATATATAAAAATATAGGTGTTGGAAAAGTCAGAAAATTTGAATGATTATTTAGATAATCATTATATACATAGAAGTAACTGGCTGAGAGCGGCCGTTCTTGGTGCAAATGATGGTATTTTATCTACGGCTAGTATTGCCATAGGTGTAACGGCCGCGAGTGGAATGCGAGAAGCTATAGTTCTAGCAACATTAGCAGGACTTGTTGCTGGTGCACTTTCCATGGCAGCAGGAGAATATGTTTCTGTAAGTTCACAAACTGATATTGAAAAAGCTGACATTGAAAGGGAACGACAAGAATTAAGTGAAATGCCAGAAATCGAGCTGCAACGACTGGCAGAAATTTATGAAAAAAGAGGTTTAACAAAAGAAACTGCATTCCAAGTAGCACTAGAATTTACCGAGCACAATGCCTTAGAAGCTCACGTAAGGGATGAATTAGGGATTACCGAAATTAACCAAGCCAAACCTATGCAAGCAGCGCTAGCATCTGGCGCTGCTTTTACAATAGGAGGATTACTTCCTTTTGTGGTAACCTTGTTTCTTCCTTTAGAAAGTATGGAGTATTCGCTTTATGGATCGGCACTCTTATTTCTTGTTATTTTAGGAACACTAGCAGCTAGAACAGGTGGCTCTAGTGTTGGGAAGGCCATTATGCGCATTACTTTCTGGGGAACGATGGCTATGGGTCTAACGGCACTTGTTGGTTATTTATTCAATGTTAACGTAGGTGCATAAATGATCATAAAAAAATAGCAATAGACTAAATAACTAATTGATATACAAACATTATAATACGTAATACCTCAATTTATATTCCTCCAAATTTCTCGATTAAATTAATACGGAAGGAAACATGTGGAAATTGCAAACCACATAACTTAGTAATAAAAGCTATAATCATATCGTACCTTTTAGATTATTTATGTTTTACAACAATCCCAACTGATAATTTAAATGGAGGACAGATATTAAAAGAATAGACCCTTAACGAAAGCTATGGTTCTATTTTTTTAAATGAATTCCAAGAGCAACTAAAGAAAATAGCGCATCATCACTGGTGTTCCTTAAAAAATAAATTGGTACAGCGATGCCTGCTTTTTTTTAATCCTTACTGGTTTTAGTTTCTAAGAACATTTTGCTTTTTGTACTAAGCAGTTCAAGAAATTGCATCTCGTTCCCATAGTTCAACAAGTTGAAATCAAATCCTTTGTTTTCAACATATCGTATAAATTCTTCCACCCGATGCTCTGGAATATTATAATTCTCTACTAAAAAGGTAGATCCTAGGTAATATTTTATTGATTTTGCAGGTACTTCTGGAACGCCAAACAGTTTTTTATCTTTTACCTCAGATCTAAAAAGCGGTATCAATAATTGATCCACCACATTCGTAAGATTCAAACCAGTTACCATAGAAATAGCTTTTGATTGGATACCTATTTCTTTGATCTGATTCTTGTTTTCACTTCCAAAGTCAATGGCATCTTTATCTTTTATTCCAAAATACAATGCATTAGATTTTAAATTTAAGTTTTCTACCGCATCCACATCATTTTTAATATTACCAGTAAGTATTCTAGTAGTAACCAGAACTTCAGCTAATTTTTCAACCTCTTCAATTAGATAAATACTTATCATTTTCCTATCTGTAGTCATCTTATTCACAGTAAAATCAAAGTTTTGATATTCTAAGGCCCTGATTTCTATAAGATCATTTACGATTACGGCAATGGTAAACTCTCCCATTTCATTAGTAGTAGTTCCTTTTTTTGAAGAAGTATTGTAAATGGTTATGCCTTCAATATCACTTCCTTCAACAATAATTTTTCCGTTGACATTTTCTCTTTTAATTTCCTGTGAACTAACAACAAGGCTCGCAAAGAATAAAAATAATAGTAGTAGTTTTTTCATAATTATAATTGTTCTATAAAGATACTTAGTAAGTATTCACTTTTCACATGAATAACTGTAAACTTTTGTGAAAGTTGAGTTCAAAGTCATCATAGGAATTCTTTATTTTTTTGTTATCAGTACACCTTAAATTTGATTGAGTATATAAAGAAAACCCAACTTCTCTAATTTATTTAACGTCCCATCTTTGAATAAATGTAGGATCTAAATGGCGTGGTTTTTATTTTACACCTTGGCGGGATTAATTATTCTTGAGGTACTCATCATATACTTATTTGGAACTATTATTTAATAAATTACATCAATTTCATAAGACATAATCCAAGAAAAAAACGCTTTCTTTTCTCTAATCACTACCAAAGTGTGGCAAATAGCACTCACAGATGTGATTTTTATATTAGTAGGTAATTACATGCTTCAAAACTTCTAATAACAATTACTTTTGTTTTATGAAGAAAAGGGTTGCTATTATCGGTGGAGGACCATCAGCTTTCTTACTTGCTGCTTTTCTAGATGCAGAAAAATTTGCGGTTACCATCTATGAGAAAAATAAAACTTCAGGTCGTAAATTTCTCGTAGCAGGAAAAGGTGGTTTTAACTTAACGCATTCAGAGCCTATTGATCAATTGATCCATAGGTACACCACAAAAGGTTTTTTAACCAATACCCTACTTCTTTTTACTAATGATGACTTTAGAAATTGGATGTGTCAAATAGGGGTTCCTACTTACGTGGGAAGCAGTAAAAGAGTATATCCTAAAAAAGGAATTAAACCTATAGAAGTGCTCCAAGCGATTCTCAAACACCTTAAAGAAAAAGGAGTCGTTATGAAGTACGAACATACTTTTTCTGATTGGGATATTCATAATAACCCCATTATTAATAACGAATCAATCATGGCAGATTATACGGTCTTCTCCTTAGGCGGCGCCAGCTGGAAAGTAACAGGTTCAGATGGCAACTGGCTGGATACTTTTTATAAAAAAGGAATCAAAACCCGAGCATTTCATGCCTCTAACTGCGGCTATCAAATAGATTGGAAACCCGATTTTATTAAAAAAAACGAAGGGATTCCTTTAAAAAATATTGCTGTTTGTTGTCATCAGATGACACAAAAAGGAGAAGCCGTAATTACTAAGTTTGGATTAGAAGGGAATGCCATTTATGGACTGAGCCCACAAATAAGAAAGCAGTTGAAGGAATATTCAAAAGCAAGGATATATATAGACTTTAAACCGCCACTAACCTTAGAAAAAGTTTACTCTAAAATAAAATCATCCTCCAATAAGAACAGGACACAGATTCTAAAGAAAGAACTTAAACTAAGCACTTCTCAAATAGATTTATTAAAAATGTACCTCTCTAAAGAGTCTTATTTAGACGCGGCAATATTATCAAAAAACATAAAAAAGTTTCCTCTAGACATCACAAATACAGCCACTATTGACGAAGCTATTTCAACCGTTGGCGGAATTGATTCCAGCGCTATTTCTGAATATTTTGAATTGAAAAATCTTCCACATCAATTTTGTATGGGAGAAATGTTAGACTGGGATGCACCGACTGGTGGCTATTTATTACAAGCTTGTGCGAGTATGGGCGTTTTTTTAGGTAGTTATTTGAATGAAAAAGGTTGATTTAAATACCCTAAAACTATAGAGGTTGGAGGGTTCGTTTAAACTTGCTTTAGTATGTATCGCCATAGCTGAGACACTCCATATAATGTTTCCCTAATATTTATATACATATTCTAAAATAGAGCACGTGGAAATGCTCAAATAGGGTGCTCCTTTACATGCATAAATGCCATGTCAATTTACAAGCCCATGCAACTTAAATAGATCTTAAAACTAAGAAAATATAAAAGCTGGTTATTTCTTGTTACCATTTCCTATTTCATGTTATCGGTTTGATGTAGTTATTTGACTTTGATTAGATTCTTATGCTGTTTTTCATCAACTCTATAGAATGGATAGCGTTTTTACTTTTTTATAATTCGAAAGTTTTCAAATCTCAAAAGAGTAAAAACGTATCGAAATAAAATAGTGATTTCAATATGAAAACTCAAAAGACCATTTGTGTCGTTACCGTGTTAAAACCTCTTTTATCCCTTCTTATAAATCAGGCAGGAGATTTTAATGATGATAAAAAACACAAAATTATTTAATTTACGGTGATTCTGATTATAAAGTTATGCATGCTCCTCTCCACATTAAAATCTGTAACACTTTAATAAGTTTCCCTTAAAAAATACTGAATATGAAATGACCATATTTAAGTGTTTGTTAATCAAAAGGAAACAAAATGAAAAGATCAACTAGTAAATTCGGATGGCGATTAGGACTGTTGTTTTGTTCAGTGTTTATACGATCTTGTTTAGGAACAAAAGAGAAAGAAGTAGAAGTAATAAAAACACAACAACCGGCTTTTGAAAAAGCTTCTGCGACCTATTCTGTTATTGTTGAAGAAAGCTTGAACGTTATGCAAGATTTTGACTTTGATGGTTTAAGTAAGTACTTTGATGATGATGTAGAGTGGTACGGGCCTAATGTGTGGTATGGAATCACGTTCTATTATCAAAGGAAAGCAACATGTAATTAACTTTTGGAAAGATTGGAGAGCAACTTCTGGCGTAGAAAGTATTCCATTCTATAATTCTGATTTTATGCCTCTAAAAACAAATAAATCAACCGATCAATATGCCGTAGTCGGAGTTGTAGTCCTTTATTATGGTGATATTACCATTTATGGGAAAACCGGTTCTACGACAATAAGGCAACATATCGCATTCTCTTTTAATGATGACAAAAAGATACAAAAGGTTTTTTCCTATTGCGATAGAACTGGGATAACCCAATTATGAAGTGTTGATCTAAAGTCCGCCTAATATGTAATAGCAAGTTCAGAATGTACCTTTTAGATACCTGGTAATTTCAACATTAGTTTAAAACATCAGGCATTTTTTTATTATCAGTTTACCTTGTAGTTCCTTGAATCACTGGTTCTCATTATCTAAAAAAAGGGAATCCTACAAACGAACTGCTATGAATAAATTATAGAATCATTAATACGTTCAGGATTCTGTTTTAATTTATGCGTATCGTCTCACAGGCCTATCCATAAAACAATGCTAAACAACTGATTCAAAAATCCAGGGTTAAAATAGTTAGAAAAACAGTTAACCTTATCTTTCTATTGCTCTGTATTATTATGGTATCCGTAAGTAGTTACGTTCAAGAAAATTTAACAACAACAAATACAGAATCTGTATTATAAAGGAAAAGATAAATGCCAGCCTTTAATTACTGGATGAGGTGTTTCAGAAGGAGCAATACCGTTTTCCCCGATAATACAAATCGTTTTACAACTTCCACACGAACATTTGGAAATAAAGAGTTCTCATTTATTCCTGTTAATGATGCGCCTGTTCCTTTTTTGATAAAAGGAAAATTGAAAATAACATTTAAAGCCATGCTCCAAGACACTATTGCTGTAAACAAAGTACTCATAAAAGCAGTACCTATTCAAGGATCTATTCTTTTGATTTCAGCTACTCAAGATAAGTTGCACATACAACTCTCATGTCCAATCAAATGATCTCAAGATTATAAAAATATAAATTTATTTTTATAACAAACATCTAGCTATAGAAGTTTCACAGGCAGCACCCTTAAAACATTTTGAGTTGGTAATTGCCTTTCTAGAATACACTTCCCTTCCATGTAATTCCAGTTATTTAAATGTGTCTGCATACTATCAAATAATTCAGTCACATATATCTGACAGCTCTATTTTTAAAATTTTGGGAGCAAAATATGTAGCATTTGATTTACAAGATCATTCTCTTTTCTATCTTACCTTCGCTGAGAATTATTTAAAGGAAGCCACCACTCTAGTTTGAAAAAACAATTCACCATAATAACACTCCTGCTCTTCATCTTCTTTATTGCTGATGTCTGCTTGGGTACCGTTTATATAAAACCCTATCAGGTTTGGGATGCGTTATTGAGCCTTGACAATCCACAAACCAGTAAAACAATTCGCTATATCATCACTGAATTGAGATTGCCGCGTGCGATTATGGCAGTGCTTACAGGTGCTGGTCTAGCCATTGCAGGATTATTGATGCAAACTTTATTTAGGAACCCGCTAGCAGGTCCATTTGTTCTCGGTATTTCTAGTGGCGCGGGATTAGGTGTGGCTCTCGTTATTATGGGCGCAACCGCTTTGGGAATAGGCGCTATTTCTGGTATAGGAATCATTACCGCAAGTGTGGTAGGTAGTCTAGTAGTTTTATTATTGATCATTGTCATGTCGCTGCGCATCAAAGACACCATGGGATTATTAATCGTAGGACTTATGGTAGGCAGTTTGAGCAGCGCCGTAGTTGGTATTTTAAGTTACTTTAGTAGCAGTGAAGAATTGAAACGTTATGTATTCTGGTCTTTAGGAAGTTTAGGGAATATCAACTGGGATGATTTACTCATTATCAGTCTGTTGTTTTTTGTTGCACTACTTTTATTACTGTGGATCATTAAACCTTTGAATGCATTACTCCTAGGTGAGAGCTACGCGCTCAGTCTAGGAATCAACATCAAGAAAACACGTTGGATCATCATCATCATTACCAGTATTCTCGCGGGTAGCATTACAGCATTTGCTGGACCTATTGCCTTTATTGGACTAGCCGTACCACATCTCGCACGACTTATTTTGCCAACGGTCAACCATAAAATATTGATCCCAACGGCAATTTTATTAGGCGCCACGCTCCTACTCTTTTGTGATATCGCATCGCAACTGCCATTTTCTAACTATTCATTACCCATCAACGCTGTCACCTCCATACTGGGAGCGCCGCTCATTATCTGGCTCATCATGCGCAAACGTAATTTACACTTCTAATGATGCGACTGAAAAACATACAGGTAGGATATGGTCATTGCGTTGTGGCAGAGTTGGATGGCGATCTCGCTTTCGCGAAAGCGAAATTCATATCCATTATAGGAACTAATGGATCAGGGAAATCCACACTTTTAAGAGCTATTGCCAGTGGGAAGCACCTTATCAAAGGAAACGTGTTCTTAGAAGACAAAAACTGGAACGATCATACCGCGCAAGAAAGATCGAGATTGATATCCATAGTCTTGACCGAAAGAGCTTTTAGTTACTTCCTAAGCGTGAGAGAATTATTAGAATTAAGCCGCGCGCCCTACACCAACTATATAGGCAGTCTAGCCAGAGGAGATCAGGAGATCATCAATGAAATTTTAGAGAACTTTGATTTAAAAAAATTAGAACACCGAAGAGCAGGAACACTAAGTGATGGGCAATTGCAACGTGTTTTAATCGCCAGAGCTATAGTTCAAGATACCACATACATACTCATGGATGAGCCTACAAGCCATCTAGATATCAATCACAAAGCCGATTTATTATTGCTATTAAAGGAGTACTGTCATAAAAAGGATAAAACCATCATCTATGCGACGCACGAGATCCAGCTCGCCCTATCTTTATGCGACGAAGTAGTAAGCATTCATAAAGGCAACATCGCACATCGATCCACATCAGATTTTATAAAGTCTAACTTATTGGATGAGATCTTTCCGTCTCCTCATGTGGATTTTAAACATGGAAAGATGGAGTTTAAGTTTAAGTAAAGAATTCGATAACTTCAATGTTTTTAAACATCGTTTCCAACCTTTTTGATTTTCCCTTCACTGCGGTGAATTTAGTTCATGCTAAAAGGGCTAGGTTAAGATGAATATTTACAATGTTTAAAAAGCCTCATTTTTTAGCTATAACTAAAGCTTTCCCATTTATCAACTTACTTCCAACGCGTGATAAAAGAAAAGAGAGAAATATACTATTTAGTTTATATACGAATTAAATATGGGGTTTTACGGTGCTTAAAAATAACACTTTGCTTATCGTACTATTTGGAAAACCTCATCAATAAGAACCCTGTCAAACCCTTTTAGTTAGCAACCTTAGCTTAACCGAGATACTGAACCTGTTTTCCCTTGGTATGAAGAGAAAGGCTTGTGTGAGGTATTACCTTATATCGAGAATAGTTTTAAGCAATTCCAATCTGCAGCGGAATGACGGTAAGAAAAGCGCATGAAAGTGTTGAAATTCAATGACGATATAACTCTATTTTAAAACCAAAAAAAAGCCCTTGATTTATCAAGGGCTCTGTTCTATTTAGGGCAAGCAATTAAACTTTAGGAATCTCTTTCATTATAGCTAATAGAAGCTTCCAAAACTTCTGTACCGATTTGATCTCTACGTATTCATCTGGGCTGTGCGCACGTCTTATGTTAGGGCCGAAGGAAATCATGTCCAATCCTGGATAACGTTCTCCTAATAAGCCACATTCTAATCCTGCGTGGCATGCCTCTACTCTAGGCTCATGTTCAAACAGCTCTGTATATTTTGCTTTAGCTATGTCTAACATAGCACTATTTGCATTAGGCTGCCATCCTGGATAATGTCCAGAAAGTTTGGTTTGCATATTGGCAAGTTCCATAATGGCAACGATACTAGAAGAAAGATCTGTCTTAGAACTTTTTACAGATGATCGAGTTAAACAGGCAATTTGTAAATCTCCATTTTCTAGTGTGATTCTAGCTAGGTTGTTTGATGTTTCTACAAGACCTTTAATAGCTGGACTCATGCGGTACACACCATTAAAAATTCCTAATAACGTATAAACAATAGAGCGGCTATCGTCCTTTGTAAGCACTTTATCGTTATCTGCTGCATCGATAGATATAATTAGGTTTTCTTCTAGAGATTTGTACTCGTCAAGAAGAGCCTCTCTACAGTTATTAAATGTATGTAGGATGGTTTCCCAATCGTTTTTAAGTAAACTTACTACAGCAACTGCTTCACGAGGAATAGCATTTCTTAAACTACCACCATGTAAAGATTGAAAATGTACAGCGCCTTTCTTTTGCATAGCATCTATAAGACGAGTGATCATCTTATTTGCATTTCCTAGCCCTTTTATAATGTCCATACCACTATGACCACCATTAAGACCTTTTACCGTAATCTTCTTAGATACATAATCATCAGATAGGGATTCTAACAGGTAGCTTTTAGTAGCTGTTACATCTACTCCACCAGCGCAACCTATGTCTATTTCGTCGTCTTCTTCTGTATCTAGGTTCAATAAAATGGTAGATTTCAAAATATCTTTATCCAATTCCATGGCTCCAGTCATTCCTGTCTCTTCATCAATAGTAAATAAAGCTTCTATAGCTGGATGTGCGATGTCACTTGAGGAAAGTACCGCCATAATAGAGGCAACGCCTATACCATTATCTGCTCCTAAAGTGGTTCCATTTGCTTTTATAATGTCCCCGTCTACGATCATTTGAATTCCCTGTGTCAAAAAATCAAAATCCGTATCGTTGTTTTTTTGATGCACCATGTCCAGATGCGATTGTAGAATAATACTCTTGCGATCTTCCATTCCAGCAGTTGCTGGCTTTCTCATGATTACATTACCTACGGCATCTTCTATTACTTCTAATTGAAGTGATTTACCAAATTCTACCATAAAAGCACGTACCCGTTCTTCCATTTTGGAAGGTCGAGGCACTGCATTGAGATCGGCAAAATGATTCCATAAGGAATGTGGTTCTTGTTTTCTTACTTCTTGTGACATAAAAAAAATGTGGTTTTTACAAATATAACAGTCCAAGTAACCTACTTGCCTTAACTATTTGCTAAATGATTGTTGAATTAGTGCTTTGTGGCTCTTAGCATTTCTCTCTTTCCTGGTGGTCCTGGCAGTCGTTCTACCGTAAATCCTACAGTTTTCATATTTCTACGCACCTGACCTGCAGCGCAATAAGTAGTTAATATACCGCCAGTTTTTAAAGAAGCATAGGCAGCTGCAAATATTTCAATGGTCCACAATTCAGGTTGCGTACGAGGACCAAAAGCATCAAAATATATTAAATCAAATTGATTTTGATCCTTGAGAAGTTCAAAGGTTATTTGCTTTTTGCGCAACATAAAATTAGGATGAATCTCATGACTTTCTTCCCAACTGGATTGGTGCAGGAGTTCATATAACTCTTGATTTTCTAAAAGCTGCCCGTAGTCCATAGCAAGAACTTCTTCCTGAAGAATAGGAAAAGCCTCTACGGCTGTATATTGTATGGGGATTTTGGCATCGTGTTGAGCAGTAAGCATGGCATTGAGACCAGTACCAAAACCATATTCAAGAATCTGAAGAGGCTCTTGATGGTCCTCACGTTCTCCATTCAACAAGTTATGGGCAATACCCAAATGCACTGCCTCTAAATAATATTCTAAACCGGTTTTTATAAAAACATGAAGCGCCTCTTGTAAGGCGCCATGTTTAGAATGATATTGTTCATTGAGATCGGGCATATAAATGGTTTTTGAACCATCTCCCGTAGTCATGATCTCCCTTTTCATTTATTCTTCTGTTTTGGAAGCACCTTCTACATCTGGATTGTCAAACTTCTCAACAAGTGCCCCATCTGCAATAAAGCTTAAAGTAACTTCTTCTTCAGTAATAGCTTCGATTTCTTCTTTAGATTTCCCTGCATCTTCAGCATAATGACGTAATTCATCAACTGGAGTAATGTCCTTAAATGCTTTACCATTTAAAATTACTTCCTTTCCTTTTCCATTTTTAGGGAGGAAAAATCCGTAATCTTTAAACTTAACAGTGGCAGAGGCATCTCCTACTGGCATTTTAATCCAGCATCCTTTCTTTACACAAACATCTGCAATGGTACCTTTCACTTTTACTGAAGTAGTATCGCCTACTTTCATTGTTGAATACATAGTTCCCAATTCCATGGCGTCTAAGACGTCACTATTAGAAAACTTTGCGCCATAATCCATGTAGGCCATTTCTTGCACTTGCTCGTCATTAACGGCTGGCATTTCTTCTTCTTGCTTTTGCTCTTTGCATCCTATCAATAAAAATAATGCAAAAATTACTGAAATAAACTGCTTCATAGTTTTAAACTTTGTTCAAATTTAGGAATTCGTTTAGATTTATACCTAGTCTTAATGAAGTATATTTGCAAAAAGATACAAACACAATGATGAAGACTGACGCAATCGTTATAGATAGGGTAAAAGAATCAAAAATCAGTACTATAGATTTTAATAATTTAACCTTTGGTAAAACTTTTACAGACCACATGTTGGAATGTACTTGGCGCGATGGTGACTGGCAAACTGTTGAGATTAAACCTTATGGTCCTATTCAAGTAGAACCTAGTTGTAAGGTTTTTCATTACGGCCAAGCTATTTTTGAGGGTATGAAAGCTTTTAAAGATGCTACGGGAGATGTGTTCCTTTTTAGACCAGAAGACAACTGGAGAAGATTTAATGAAAGTGCCAAACGTCTTGCAATGCCAGAAATACCTAAAGAGGTATTTATTAATGGACTTAAAAAGTTGGTGAGTCTGGATAAAGAATGGGTGCGTTTTGGTGAAGGACTTTCTCTTTACTTGCGACCATTTATGATCGCTAGTGAAAATGGAGTAGCCGCAGCGCCAGCGACCGAATATAAATTCATGGTTATTATGTCCCCTGCTTTTGCTTATTACAAAGGTGATGTTCGTGTTGTTATTGCCTCAGAATTTTCTAGAGCTGCTAATGGTGGTGTTGGTTATGCAAAAGCTGCTGGAAACTATGCCGCTAGTTTTTATCCCAACAATCTTGCTCTTCAAGAAGGTTACCAACAAATTATATGGACAGATGCTGCTTCTCACGAATATTTAGAAGAGGCAGGAACTATGAACATATTTATACGTATCGGAAATAAATTACTTACAGCGCCCAATAATGATCGTATTCTAAATGGTGTCACCAGAAGAAGTGTGATACAAATGGCAAAAGATCATGGGATTATTGTTGAAGAGAGAAGGGTTGCTGTAAATGAACTAAGAGAAGCTGCACATGATGGAACTTTAAAAGAAATATTTGGAAGTGGTACTGCGGCTGTTATTGTTCCTATTAAAGGGTTTAAACACAAAGAATTAAAACATGAACTTCCTGAGTCAGATGATTCTTATGCCGTAAAATTAATGGGAGCTTTAAAAGATATTCAATACAATAGAGCTGAAGATAAACATGGCTGGAGAGTGAAAGTATAAGACAACTTTATTATAAATAATGAATAAAATGCCGGCTTTTTAAGCGGGCATTTTAAGTTTTCAATTTTTCCGAAAGCACAATTATAAAAATCAGCATCAATATTATAATTTCTTTCTATACTTTTAGCTGGTGAAAAAATTGGCTTTTATATTCATTATGCTCGTTGCTGTCTTTGGGTGGTCGCAAAACCAAGCCAACTGGTGGTTCTTTGGTACCAATGCAGGAATAGACTTTAATAGTGGATCTCCCGTACCTAACGATATAGGACAATTAGACACTATCGAAGGTTGCTCTGCTATATCAGACGCTTGCGGTGGCTTGCTTTTTTATACCGACGGAATTACTGTTTGGAACCGCAATCACAGCATCATGCCTAATGGAGATAACTTATTTGGAGACCCATCCAGCACTCAATCTGCATTAGTTATTCCTTTATTTAATAGTCCTGACCTTTATTATATATTCACGATATCCATAGTCAATAATACATCCGGAAATACAAGAACTGGCATGTATTATTCTGTGGTAGACATGAGTTTAAATGGTGGAACTGGAGAGGTTATTCTAACCCAAAAGAATATAGAGTTATTACCTAATAATACAGAAAAATTATTTGCTGCCGTTGCTGCAAATGGTCAAGATACTTGGATTGTTACCTATGCAGAAAGCATCCCTGGAAGCTTGAGTTTTGATCAGTTTTATGCTTTTAAACTTACGCCTAATGGTATGGACTTATCAGCTACCGCAACCTCTTTGAGTCCCTCCACTCGCACGACCGATAAGAGAGGTTATCTTAAGGTGTCACCAGATGGCACAAAAGCAGCTATGATGACCCAATTTTATGTAGATCTCACAAATCCGAATGAAGCCGGTTATGGCGGTTGGTTATTTGATTTTAATACCACTTCTGGTATGGTAGATAATCCAGTACGATTAAATTTCCCCGCTGGCTATCAAGCTTATGGAACAGAGTTTTCATTAGATTCTAGACTGGCCTATGTAGACCTTAATACACTGGGAAGCGGTGTGGTGCCGGCTGAAAGAATGTTGCTGCAATACAATACCACAGATGTAAATTTTCAAAATAATCCTGTAATTATTTATGAAAGTGATGTGAATAATCCCGATGATGATGTTTCAAGAGGTGCTTTACAAATTGCCCCAGATAAAAAGATATACTATTCTCGTGATGAACAGGAATGGCTGGCCGTTATTAATGACCCAAACAACATTGGTGCATTGAGTAACTTTCAATATGATGGGCTAGCGCTTACTCCAGGAACTAACAGTAATGAAGGATTGCCTCCTTTTTACAATGCCTTTTTTAACCCTTCATTTTCGGCAATTGAAGGATGCAGTAATGCACCTACTGAGTTCATTGCAGACGCCATTGCAACCTGTCCTAATCATTCTGTACTTTGGGACTTTGGAGATCTTGCAAGTGGTTTCAATAACAGCTCAATAGAAATTAACCCAACCCATATATATACTTCAGCAGGAACTTATACCGTTGTTTTAATCATTACTACGCCTACAGCTATTTTTAATTCTAGTCGTACCATTCAAATAGTAGACACTCCTATTATACATGCTGTAGATGACATAGAAGTATGCGATGATAGAACTAATGATGGTTTTGCTCCTATAAATTTTGCGACAATCAGATCTACCGCTTTAGGGCCACAAAGCGTTGCCGACTTTGAGGTTACTATTCATTCTAGTACTATAGATGCCATGGAGGATTTTAATGCCATAGCAAATAATGACGTGGTAACCAGCGGCACTTATATCGTGAGAATTGACAACCGATTGTCAAATGGTTGCTATGCGACTGCATTATTTGATGTGAATATTAGTGCTGTTCCGGTGCCATCGATGGTAGACGATTTGATCTTGTGTGACGATTTCAGTAACGATGGTGTCGAGTCCTTTGATATAGAACTTGCCGCTATTCAAGGTTTGGGAACTCAAAACCCTGCCGTATTTGATACCTCTTTCTATATAACTCAAAATGATGCCGATTTAAGACAAAACGCAATTTCTTCACCTTACAACGGTTCTAACGAGCAAGAAATATTTATACGTTATGAAAATGCGAATTCTATTGATTGCTATGCTTTGGCTTCTTTTAATCTTCGAATAATCTTACAACTGCGTATTCCAATTCTTAATGATTTGACCGCTTGTGATGACGAATCTGGAGATTTAATAGAGCTTTTTGATCTAGCAAGCTTAGTGCCATTAATAGAAAACACATCATTAGGAAATCTCACCACTACATTTCACCGCTCACAACAACATGCAGAAATGGATACCAGCCCGTTAAATCCTAATTATTCAAATACAACAAGGCAGGAAACGATATGGGTGCGTTTAGAAAATAATGATTTGGTGACTTGCTATGATGTACAACCATTGCTTATCGAAGTATATCCAAAACCAGTTGTTTTTACTACTCCAGATTTTGCTAAATGTATAGATGATGAGCTTCTCATTGAAGCCACAACAGGATTTGTAACCTATCGATGGAATACAGGGGCAACAACTTCTCGCATAAATGTGACCGATGAAGGAACCTATACCGTTACTATAGTGGATCAAAATGGTTGTGAAGACAACAGTTCAACGACGGTAACTAACTTTTTTCCTACTCAAATAATTGATGTAGAAGTGGAACAATTCACGCTAAGATCTAACCGCTTTACAGTATTAGCGTCAGGAGATGGACCATTTGAATACAGTATGGATAATGTGTTTTTTCAGGACAGCAATGTTTTTACTGACTTATTACCAGGTTATTATACGATTTATGTGCGTGATTTAAATGGTTGTGATCTGGTAACCGCTCCTGCGGCAATCATTGCCGCACCTCCTTATTTCACTCCTAATGAAGACGGTTTTCACGACTACTGGCAAGTAACCGCCATTGAAACAGAACCTGATGCAAACATCTATATTTTTGACCGTTTCGGAAAATTATTAAAGCAATTAAGTCCGTTGGGGCCTGGCTGGAATGGAATGTATAATGGCAATCCTCTTCCAAGTACTGATTATTGGTACCGTGTAGAATTAAATGATGGCCGCAGTTTTAAGGGGCATTTCACTCTCAAAAGATAAATTGTTATTTATAGTTCTTATAAGAATAACAAAAATAACCGAGTACGTTCGTTTATGCTTCCCTTTTATCACCCGCTACTTATAATTTCATTTACTGCTAATTTTAACCTCGCTTTCGCGAAAGCGGAATCACAAAAAACTTATTTTTACAGCTCATGGAATTTAATATAGTATCAGAGTTCTCTCCCACCGGAGATCAACCACAAGCGATTCAGAAATTAATTAGTGGAATTGAAGCTAATGAAAAATACCAGACACTTTTAGGTGTTACAGGAAGTGGTAAAACTTTTACCGCAGCAAATGTGATTCAAGGTGTCCAAAAACCAACACTGGTGCTTTGCCATAACAAAACTCTTGCTGCACAACTGTACTCAGAGTTCAAAGATTTTTTCCCAGATAATGCCGTAGAGTATTTTGTCTCCTACTATGATTATTACCAGCCAGAGGCATTTATTCCTTCTAGCGGCACGTATATCGAGAAAGATCTTTCTATTAATGAAGAGATAGAAAAAATGCGATTGAGTACCACTTCTTCCCTACTTTCTGGAAGAAGGGATATTATCGTGGTAGCTTCGGTTTCTTGTTTATATGGTATTGGAAACCCTGTCGAATTTCAAAAAAATGTAGTGCGAATAAAAAAGGACGAGGTAATTGCAAGAACTGCTCTACTTCACAAGTTAGTTCAATCGCTATATTCCAGAACTACAGCCGAGTTCAATCGTGGAAATTTTAGAATAAAAGGAGACACCCTAGACGTTTATCCCAGCTATGCAGACACCGCTTTTAGAATACATTTTTTTGGAGATGAAATTGAAGAAATTGAACGTTTTAATCCAGTAGATGGCACCGTCATAGAACGCTTTGAACAAATCACCATCTATCCGGCAAACATGTTTGTTACGTCCCCAGATATCTTACAAGGTGCGATTCATTCCATACAAGAAGATCTGGTAAAGCAAACCGATTATTTCAAAGAAATAGGAAAACCACTAGAAGCTAAAAGACTAGAAGAACGCACAGAATTTGACCTAGAAATGATAAGAGAACTAGGCTATTGCTCAGGTATTGAAAATTATAGCAGGTATTTAGATGGACGTTTGCCAGGTACTAGGCCTTTCTGCCTATTAGACTTTTTTCCAGATGATTTTTTAATGATTATTGATGAAAGTCACGTGAGCGTTCCTCAAGTCGGTGCGATGTATGGTGGCGATAGATCTCGTAAGGTCAATCTAGTAGATTATGGTTTCCGCCTACCTGCTGCTATGGATAACCGTCCGTTAAAATTTGAAGAGTTTGAAGCGCTTCAAAATCAAGTTCTTTATGTAAGTGCTACTCCCGCAGATTATGAACTGGCAAAAAGTGAAGGTGTAGTCGTAGAACAGATCATAAGACCTACAGGTTTGTTAGATCCTATTATAGAAGTGAGGCCTAGTCAAAACCAGATTGATGATCTGGTGGAAGAGATACGATTGAGAGAAGAACGAGATGAACGCGTATTAATCACCACTCTTACAAAACGAATGGCAGAAGAACTTACGAAATACCTTTCTCGCATCAATGTGAGGTGTCGTTATATTCATAGCGATGTAGATACTTTAGAACGTGTGGAGATCTTATCAGATTTGCGTAGAGGTGTTTTTGATGTACTTATAGGGGTTAACCTTTTAAGAGAAGGGCTGGATTTACCAGAAGTGTCATTAGTCGCTATTCTCGATGCAGATAAAGAAGGGTTTTTACGTAATCAGCGTTCTTTAACTCAAACTATAGGTCGCGCTGCTCGTAATATAAATGGGCGTGCTATTTTATATGCAGATAAAATTACAGCCAGTATGCAAAAAACCATGGATCAAACCGATTACCGTCGTTCCAAGCAAATTGCATACAATGAAGCTAATGGATTGAAACCTACTGCCATTAAAAAGAAACTGGAAACCGCATTGTATCGTAAAAATGCAGCTACTTATGCCATTGAAGAAGTGCTTACCTTAAAAGCTGCTGAAGAAGAGGCCGAATATCTTTCTAAAGGAGAATTAGAAAAGAAAATACGCAGTACTCGTAAAATGATGGAAAAAGCAGCAAAAGAATTAGACTTTATGGAAGCGGCAAGACTGCGAGATGAAATTAAAATGATGCAAGAGAAAGTCAAACAACATTAATGTGTTAAGATGGGTGGAATAAAGCTCAAGAGCTAGAATAAATAATTGTATTTATCACAACTGTCATTGGTTCCTTCCACTATTAGAAAATTACTTTAATTTTTTAAATTGAGGATGAATTCTTCCAATTAGTTGGTATAATGAGGCAAAAAGTAAGGCCCTTTTGAATTACTTTCTTTTAAAGGATTTAGAAGTCTTTGGAAGTACATGGAACTTACTTTTCTTCTGGTAGTCCCTTGTAATTAAATCATTTATAGTTGCAATAGTTCCTAGTAAATAGCATCATGACATACTTTAAGATTACTAGAAAAGAGATCTAAAAGCAACGAAATCGATTTCGCTACTTTTATGATTCAGATTATTTATGGTTCTTAAAATGTTATAATTTTCCATATATTCTAATCATAATGCTTCATGAAAACTATACCATTTATTATATGTCTATTATTTTCTACGCCATATTTATTTGCGCAGGTAGGAATAGGAACGGCAACTCCTAACGCAGATCTTGAAGTTATCGCAAACGCATCACTAACAACAGGCGAGTTTAATGGAGTTATTATTCCCAAAGTTACCGCTTTACCTACAGGAGGATTATTACCTAATGCTACACAGAAAGGTTTAATTCTTTACTTAGCTAGTGGAACTGACTCAGAAGGGTTTTATTTCTTTGACGGGATAAAATATAGAAATGTGAGCGAGTCCCCTATTTTTTACAATGATGCAACAATAGCTCACGCAACTGCTACAACTTCTGAAATTTTTAGGACAGGAAGAACAAGGTTTGGTTTTGACGCTGCTGCTGCTGCTGTGGTTTCTATAGAAAATCCTGGAACTCTTGTTTCTGAGGATCGAACAATTTTAAGCATCACAAACAGGCATAGCAGCACAGCTATGTCATCTGCAACAAGATCCGTGAATTTACTTAACTCGAGTGCTGCTAGAGGAAATAAAGTTGGTATTGAGAATCAAGTTTCAAGTGCAGGAGATGGATCTCATATAGGAATTGACAATCAAGTAGCAGTTAATAATGGCAGCACCGCAACTAACTTTGGTATCAGAAACGTCATAGGACCTTTTACAACTTCGAACCAAGAACTCCATGGAATCTCAGTAACCGCTGGAAATGTTGCCTCTACAGGAATAATTTATGGCGTAAGAAGTAAGGCGATAAATGATGGATCCAACCGGGCATATTCCGGATATTTTGAAGGAAACCATTTTGCTATAAGAAATGAGGACAATTCAGACGGTTATGAAATGCCTACTACCTCGGGAATGACAGGACAAGTTTTAACTACTAATGGATCCAATACTGCGACATGGCTCGATATTGATGCAGATAAATTGAGAGTTAGAGCTACTTTAGGATCCGATAGATCTTTTACACCTAGTGCAACAGGCACAAATTCAAATTTTATGTCATGGGAGCCACTAGTATTTGATTCAGAAATCACCTCTACAGCAGCATATGATCAAACGACAGGCGTTTTTACGGCTCCTCGGGATGGCTTCTATTCCTTTACGATTAACGTAAGAGCCACATTTAGTCTGAGCAGTAACGAACTAGTAGGTATTGCCATGAGGAAAAATACGGATGTTAATGGCTTTTATCAAATGAGCGCTTATAGGTCTGATGAGTATGGTAATCGTGTGGTTAGAACATTAACTGCAAATGTATACCTATCTAGCGGTGACCTGATTAATCTACATTTTGGTTTCTCACAAACGCTTGCTAATTTTAATGACTTAGAAGCAAATACATCAGAACTAATCATCATAGAACATTAAGTTGCATTAACTTGTGTAACCAATAATACAATGTGAATTTTAAATAGCGGTATAATAAATGGATCTGTTTTTAGGTTGTACCCAAGCAAAAAATACAAGCATAGCCGTAGATAATTTTTATTTTTGGACTGTGGACAAATAAAAAAGACCTGTGCTCAACTCGTTTCTATAAAACAATTTATAACGCCAGTTAATCTTCCATTTGGTAGAAAACCTTTATCAAACTTTTATAAGACTTTCATCTTCAAGAAAATTACCTTTGTAAAAATAAAAAAATGAGGTATCTCTGGACTTGTGCTATCGCACTACTGCTATTTTCTTGTAACACAAAAAATCCTGTAGAAAAAGACGGTAAAACTAGTATCGAAGAAGATCCTATGGATCAACTAGAAGACAGACAGCTGACCACAGAATTTAAAAAGTATTGGTACAACGGTACTGCCGAGATATCTACCTATGAGCTAAGTCAAGCGAGATACGGCGAAATGAGAGAAGGAACTGCCGTACTAATTTTCGTTACAGAACCTTTTGATAAAACAGACCAAATAAAAGCAGATCAATCCAAAGATTCTAATAGAACTGTTTTGAAACTAAATGCCACTAGAAATTTTAACACAGGAATCTATCCGTACAGCATTATGAGCAGTACTTTTTTACCCTTAGATAAAAAAGATAATGCTATTAAAATTGCTACTTCCATTCAGGAATGGTGCGGTCATACTTACATGCAATTTAATCAAGATGGCGATGCATATGATGTTTCCCTTTATTCCTATTTTCAAAGTGAAGGAAAACAAGAATTTGAAGTGGACAATGTCATGACCGAAAATCAAATTGCAGCACAATTGAGACTCGATCCTAGGGCTATGCCTATAGGCGAGATAAAAATAATTCCTAGTACAGAATACTTAAGATTAAAACATGTCGAAACAAAACCTTACGATGCGATCGCAAAATTAAGCGAGATTCCGGACGGTTATTTGTACAGCGTTAAATTTACAGAACTAGAAAGAACGATCGCCTTTAAAACCGAAAAAACATTTCCATATCGCATTCTTTCCTGGATGGATCGTTATAAAGATGGTGCGGCTCCGATGGTTTCCACAGGAACACTTAAAAAGTCAATTAATACCGCCTATTGGAAAAAGAACGCAAATAAAGACGCTACTCTGAGAGATAGTTTAGGATTATGAAAGAATTCTTTTTAAAACCAGAGGTAATATTAACTCTGTCGCTTGTAGTGTGCACCTTTATCATTCACCGCTTTATCATTTGGAGTGCTGTAAAGCTTTCTAAAAAAGTATCCAGATCAGAATTGCGCAAACAATATTTGAACAGGTACACAGGATACGTCATTTGGAGCATTTGTGTTATCGCCATTATTCTAGTTTGGGGATCAACTACAGAAGGTTTTTGGGTAGCTTTAGGATCTGCCTTTGCCGTTGTAGGTGTGGCTTTATTTGCCAACTGGAGCATTCTAAGTAATATTACGGCGAGTTTTATTCTTTATTTTACCTTTCCTTATAAAATTGGAGACCGCATACGCATTCATGACAAAGACCTACCGGTTACGGCAGTGATAAGCGATATCAAAGGATTCTATACGCTACTCATTACAGATGAAGGAGAATTGATCACCTATCCTAATAATTTATTACTGCAGAAAGGAGTTTCCATACTACAGGAGAAAAAAGATTCTATATTTGACACTCATAGTCAAGATGCAGACCCAACCATACTCTAAAAAAATATCAAATGGACTTAAGTGACCAACTAAAAAATCTTTTTCCAGAACACGATTTTAAGGAAGAACAACCACCCGAAAAAAGCAATGTCTGGCTGCAAGAGAATCCTTTAGAATGTAGGTTTGAAAAACGTAAGGGTAAGGTAAACACCATCATTGCAGGGTATACTGGAGCCACAGCCGACTTTAAAATTCTTGCAAAAGAACTTAAAACACATTTAGGTGTAGGTGGTAGTTTTAAAAACGACCAAATTATTATTCAAGGTGATTACCGCGACCGCATCATGGAACTGCTAAAGAAAAAAGGCTTTAAAGTGAAGCGTGTCGGAGGTTGAAATCTATCTATCTATCCATTGGTGAAAACCAGACTGACTATCAATAAATAAAGACAATCATACCTCAAAAACCTGAAACTAGAACCGTATTTATCCGATATCTGTTACAAGGCGTATGTGAAATTATGGATTTATTTGCTCTTTTTGCGGGATGTACAAATAAGTAGATACCCTTTACCGCTATATCCCATTATGAATTCATCTACTTTAACATGAGCTGCACTGGATGACCTTTTTTTACTTCTGAACTTATAGCTTTCGGTTGACCTTCAATGAGTATTTAAAATACGTTTAGTATTTTTTCTAGAGCATATGATTCATCTGTTGCTCTAATTAAACTTTTATTCGTTTACGTTATTTAATTTAACAAGTTTACCTTGTAACAAATCTACATAATAAAACAAAACCTTTGAGCTTTCTGTCTATTTTGAGCTTAAGCAATATTCTCAAAAGACAAAAACTATTTATTTCTGTACAAATCCGAATATGGTTCTGTGCTTTATAAAAAGGCACTAACATAAATCTGCGTCTAAGTAGCACCTTACTCGTGCTCAATACCTGCCAAATATCGTCCATAAAAAAGCAGAAAATGTATATTTCCTTTTCTGAGGTTTTAGAATACTATCTATTTTTAATGATGTCATATAATTTTGAATCGAGGCGATAGCAACGGTTTTTAATTAGAGCTCTAAAAAAGAATATTAGAATACACAAACAACCAAAAACTTTTTAAGGTATTTTCATACATATATTTTTTAAAACGAAAGGATCACTACTTTATAACGTCTATACCAGTCATTACAACGGTAAAAAAATTATTTTTCCGATATGATTAATGAATATGTTAAAAGACTTTATAGAAAACTCAACTGACGCCATCTTTATTTACGATAAAAAATTCAATCTGTCACAAATCAACGCTGCAGGTCTAGAGGTAATACAGAAGACACGTCAGGAAAGCATTGGAAAACACATTAAAACAATTCTTCCAGATATTGAAAAAGTAGGTCTTTTGAAGGAGTACAAGGCAGTCATAAAAAATGGCAAGCCATTTATAAGTGAGGATGTAAGCAACCCAAAACAAATAGGGAATAAGCAATTTAGCGTTCGAGCATTTAATACTTCAGAAGGCCTAGCCATAGTTACGCGAGATATAACAGAGCTAAAAAAGAAAGATATACTGCTTTCAAGAGCAAACAAGCGCTTGGAAGAATTGGCTTATATAGCGGCACATGATATAAAAGCGCCACTGACCAATCTTCAATCCCTTGCTCAATTAATTGGTGAATCAGACGGAATCAAAAAAGAGTGTCAGGAGCTTTTCGACAAATTAACTGCCTCTATTGAAATAATGCACCATACCATTTACACACTAAATGATGTTATCGCCATACAGGAAGACCATCTTCTCGTTGACGAACACCTCAATTTTAGAAAGGTATTAAATGACGTTAAACATAATATAGCCAGCCAGAACAATGACGCCAAGGCAAAAATTCGAGCAGACTTTACTAAAGCTCCTTATATCAGCTATCCCCTGTTTCATCTTCAAAGTATTTTACAAAATTTACTTACTAATTCAATGAAATACAGACAGCCAAATAAGGAGCTATTGATTGAAATAAGGACACTGCTTAAAAATGGATACCTATACCTCGTTATAAAAGACAATGGACTTGGTATGGATTTAAGTAATTCAAAGGATATAATCTTTAAGCTTTTTAAACGTATGCATACCCAAGTGGAAGGTAATGGAGTAGGGCTTTACATTGTCAATTCAATTGTAGAGTCACATGGAGGATTTATTGAAGTAACCAGCCAAATAAATAAGGGTACAACATTTAAAATATATTTAGGACATGAATAACACTAGCGTTTTACTAGTTGACGATGATGATATTGCAAACTTTATTTCAGAAAAAGTTCTGAGAAGTTTAGATTTCCAAAATATAAATACAGTTAACAATGGAAAACAAGCTTATGAATATTTACAGGGCAATTGTCCAATCTTGGTTTTTCTAGATATTAACATGCCTATTTTGGACGGTTTCTCTTTTCTCAAGCAAACAGCAGAAAAAGATTTATGTCAAAAGATGCACGTGATAATGCTCACTTCCTCAAATCGCAAAAAGGACAGAGATCAGGCTAATGAATTCGGTACCGTAATAGATTATATAGAAAAACCGCTAACTCAAGAAAAAGTACGCCAAGTACTTGATAAAATAAAAATACCGCAGCCTACAGTCAGATCCTTATAGTTATTATTAAAAATCGTTCCACCTCATTTTTGGTACGGACAACTTCCCTAAATTTTGTGTACTCCAATACTTATTTATTTCTGTTATTTTGTGGCGTATGTCCATAAAGAATATGTAGCTATTTCCTTTATATAAAAAGTGATAACATCGTTCTATAGACAACTTTTGAATTGTTCCAGCTGATCGAGTGTCTTCGTCTTATAAGGTTTATTTTAAAAATCTAGATTTCAGGAACCTCAATACTTTACCGAGTTCCTTTTATCATTTATGCAACCTATTTTTAGACAATTTTTTGATGCTGCGCTACCTAAATTTAAAACCTTAACCCTATAATTAAAAACTTTAAGGAACAATAGATTACGGCATAACTCAGATGTCATTTCACAATAAACATTCTCTTAATAGAATCTAGGAGTTGAATCATTCTAGTTTTCATGGTGGTTTTTTATTTCCAGTCCATTACAGACCCTTGTATTCTATTCTAAAGTTTACAAAATTCGCTTGTTTTAGACCCGATAGATCAAAAATTGATTTAGTTTTAAAGAAAGTGAATTCAAATTACTCGGAGTTGTATTTTAAGACAGCCTGCACATAGACAAGAAATCATACCGATTTTAACAAGGCTTTGCTCTTTATACTTTGTTTAAGACTTACTTTTATACCTTAAACAAAGACGCTTGAAATTATACCAATTTTCCTCGAAGCAAAAACTTCCTATCTCTCTAGATGAGGCTTGGAAATTTCTTACTGATGCAAATAATTTAAAACTTCTGACTCCTCCAGAATTGGATATGACTGTTCAATATGGTACAGAAAGAGGTATGTATCCCGGCCAACTTATAGAGTATACGGTAACACCACTTCCTTTTTATAAAACCAACTGGGTAACGCACATCACACAAGTAGAAGAAAATAAATTCTTTGTGGACGAGCAAATGTACGGTCCATATGCGACCTGGCACCACAAACATTTTATAAGCGAGATCGAGGGTGGCACGTTGATGGAAGATTTGATTCATTACAGACTGCCTTTAGGTTTTCTAGGGAAATTAGGTGCTCCATTTGTGAAGAAGAAGTTGGAAGAAATATTCCGCTTTCGCGAAAGCGCACTGATCAAACACTTCGGTGCATTTGAAGAAAATAAAGATACAGTTCAAAATAAAGAAACAACACAAAAACACGAAATACTCAATTAAAATGTCAAAAAATATATTACTTATAGGCGGAAGCCACGGAATAGGAAACGCAATTGTACAGCACCTTCACGAAGGAAATAATGTATATGTTGCCTCTAGAGAAAATGAAAATTTACCTGCTGGTGTAACACACATCCCTTTTGATGCATTAACGGAAGAATTGGATACTTCTCTTTTACCAGAATCGCTAGATGGCTTTGTATACTGTCCTGGAAGTATCAATTTAAAGCCATTCAAAATGCTCAAACAAACGCATTTTGAAGAAGATATGGAAATCAATTTCTTTTGTTTGATTAAAGCAACAAGAACCGTATTGCCCCTGCTCACCAAAAGCGGTACGAGCAGCATTGTATACTTTTCTACTGTAGCAGTAGCGACTGGAATGCCATTCCATACAAGTATAGCAGCAGCGAAAGGAGCGATTGAAGGCTATGCAAGATCACTTGCCGCTGAGTATGCGCCTACCATTAGAGTTAATGTGATCGCACCATCACTAGTAGATACACCACTTGCTGGCAGGTTATTAAATAACGATGCCAAAAAAGAAAAAATGGGCGAAATGCATCCATTAAAACGTGTAGGTACTCCAGAAGATATTGCTGGTGTAGCCGTGTTTTTATTGAATCAAAATGCAGGATGGATCACTGGTCAAGTGATAGGAGTAAATGGAGGAAAAGGTTCTCTAAGCATAGGATAAAAAAGACTAAAGACAAGAAAGTTTTATACATTAGCAATAGGTAATAACTAGGTGTTTAACCTATGAACTATGGTTTTAAAAAACTTAGGGAAATTTACCTAATTAGCTAGTATAGAATTGTATAAACATATGAGTGGTAAAGTAAATGTATTTTGGTTCCGTAGGGACTTGAGATTGGATGACAACGTAGGATTCTATGAAGCGCTTAATAGTGATCTTCCAGTGGTTCCTATTTTTATTTTTGATAAAGATATTGTAGATAAACTTCCTGAAGACGATGCTCGGGTGACTTTTATCCATCAAGAATTACAACGGATGCGTTTAGAACTTGAGGTCCAACGAGAAAGTTCCATCGCCATGTATTATGGCAAACCAATGGAAGTCTGGAAAGAAATCATGGAGTCCTTTTCTATAGATACCGTTTTTACCAATCGTGATTATGAACCTTACGCAAAAGAAAGAGACCTAGAAATAGATCAACTTCTGGCCGAACAGAATATAGACTTCAAAACTTTCAAGGATCAAGTCACTTACGAAAAAGACGAGATCACAAAAGCAGATGGCAGCCCTTATGTGGTATATACCCCTTATAAAAATAAATGGCTGGAACATTTTAGAAACGATTTCGGTTCTGGAGATGATCAGAAGTTTTATGACACCAGCGATTATTTATCCAACTGTATTAAAAACGATCAGTTGCCTAATGTGACATTACATGACATGGGGTTTACTGCATCTCCAATTGAGATTCCAGAATATACGGTCACTCCTACTCTAATTGCAGATTATGAAAAAACAAGAAATTTTCCAGCAATAGAAAAAGGGACTTCTCGATTGGGAGTTTATTTGAGATTTGGCGTGGTAAGTGTTCGTAAAATGGTACGCAAAGCAGATCAGGCTTCTAATAAAACCTTCCTAAGCGAGCTGATCTGGAGGGAGTTTTTTATGCAAATTTTATATCATTTCCCACATACTAAGGACGCGGCTTTTAGATCTAAATACGACCGCATCGAGTGGCGCAATAATGAAGCTGAATTTGAAAAATGGAAAAATGGCACCACCGGCTATGCATTAGTAGATGCAGGAATGCGCGAACTCAACACCACCGGACACATGCACAATCGGGTGCGCATGCTGGTAGCGAGTTTTCTTATTAAGCATTTATTAATCGATTGGCGTTGGGGTGAAACTTATTTTGCCGAGAAGCTCAACGATTATGAGATGTCTAGTAATGTAGGAAACTGGCAATGGGCAGCAGGAAGCGGTGTTGATGCAGCACCTTATTTTAGAATCTTTAACCCAATTACTCAAAAAGATAAATTTGATAAGGAACGTAAATACATCAAGCAATTTGTACCAGAATTTGAAACTTCTAGGTACCCAGATATGATGGTAGATCATAAAGAATCGCGAGAAAGGTGTTTGAGGGTTTATAAAGAAGCGGTTTCTTAATATAGGCATGAGAAATGAGAAATGAGAAATGAGAAAGCTCAATTTTTTAACAACAATACACAAATTATAATTTGTGTTTCTAGATAGAAAATTCAGCTTAGATAATTATTTTACTTCCATACCCTGCTATGTTTTGCAACTATAACAAAAATGACGAAAAACGTTCCCTAACTCTGAGAGATTGGTTTCGCAATCTTTTGATAAAGGAAAAAAATGCTCGGTGGTTCGCTAATCAAAACCTACCTCGAAGGGTAAACGATTAAACTATTTAGAGCTTCATAAGGATTCTATCGATTAAAAAATAAGTGAAGACTAATTTAAAACCGAAGCCTTTTTATTAGTATCGAACAGTAATTGCTCGAGAAAGTTACATGTAATAAGTATCGATATCAGTTCCAACAGACTCCGCATCAAGTCTGGAAAATAAAAAAATGAAACAAGAAGTAAACATCGTCTGGTTCAAACGAGATCTAAGATTATTAGATCATGAGCCATTGATGCGCGCTTTGAGTTCCGATGTTCCTGCGCTTCTGCTTTATATTTTTGAACCCATACTTTTAAATGATGCTCATTACAGCAAGCGTCATTTTGATTTTATAAAACAGTCTCTCGTGAATATGAACGAGAAGTTGGCTGCCGTAGGATCGCAATTATTGGTCATAGAAGGCGACGCAATGCAGGTGTTTGAAACGTTACAAAATACATTTGATATTAGGAATGTTTTTTCGCATCAAGAAACTGGTTTACTCATCACCTATAAAAGAGATGCAACACTTAAAGAATACTTTAAAAGTCATAAAATCAATTGGAGTGAGTCCATAGCAAATGGGGTCGTACGCGGTTTGAAAAATAGAACCAACTGGAAGGAGCACTGGATTGCTTTTATCAATAAAGATTTTGATCATCCTAATTTTGATAACAGCACCTTATTTGGCATTCCAAGAATAACTCAATTAGAAGCGTGTTTTAAATCAGTTGATTTAAATACTGGTAAGAACACACCTTTTCAAAAAGGGGGCACCACAACAGCTCTTAAATACTTTGAAGGCTTTCTTGAAGAACGCATCAACGGTTACAACACCCATTATTCAAAACCACTAACCAGTAGGAATCACAGCAGCAGGTTATCACCCTATCTCGCTTGGGGAAATATGAGTATTAGAATGGTGGCTCAAAAAGCCGCAAGTTTTAAAAGCCACGTCAAAAACAAACGCAACCTCAATAGCTTTTTATCGCGATTGAGATGGCAAGCACATTTCATTGAAAAATTTGAAATGGAATATCAGATGGAGTACCGCAATGTCCATGCTGCATTTAGAGCTCTAGAAAAGCCTAGTAATCTTATAATACAACAAGCTTGGAAAGAAGGGAACACTGGGTACCCTATGGTAGATGCGGGAATGAGATGTCTGGTAGCTACTGGCTTTGTTAATTTTAGAATTAGAGCCATGTTGGTAAGTTTCTTTACACATCATTTATGGCAACCTTGGCAAGATGCAAGCGTACACATGGCGCAACAATTCCTCGATTTTGAGCCGGGAATACATTACCCACAATTACAAATGCAAGCTGGTGTAACAGGAATTAATACCGTCCGGATCTACAGTCCGGTAAGAAATAGCTTGGATCACGATCCAGAGGCTGTATTTCTTAAAAAATGGCTGCCCGAATTGGCGCACTTGCCCGTTCCTTATATTCATGAACCTTGGAAAATCCCTGCCATGGAATCGATGTTCCATAATTTTGAATTGGGAAAAGATTACCCACTGCCTATTGTTGAGGCTAAGCTTGCGCGAAAACATGCACAAGATGTTTTATACGGTATTAAAAAAGATGCGAAGTCCAAACAAGAATCCCGTAGGATTGTAAATAAACATACGAATCCAGGAAGAGAGATTTGGCCTGGTGGGGATAAATTACGAACTTCATAAAAGTACCCGTTGCCCATTCTAGTTGGTACATAAAAAAGAACTGATAAGAAGGAATTTATACTGCGGTATCCCTTTCTTCAATTAATTAGCCGGATACTTTTTACGTAATCGAAAAACTGATAAACTAAAAGCCAGTACAATTAATACCATTAGGAAAACATAGCTCATCGTTAAATTGCTCCAACTGGAAATAAAACCTAATAAAACTGGACCTACAAGGAATCCCATAAATCCTATTCCAGACACCACCGAAATAGCAACAGAAGTATCCATCTCTTTTGTCTTGCCGGCTAATCTGAATAATTCTGGAATGATGACAGACATTCCAAGACCTAAAACCCCAAAACCTAAGACACTGATATAAAAATCAGAAACCAATATCAAAGAATAAGCAATGACAGCAATGATACACCCATAACTTATGGCGCTCATCGAACCTATTTTCTTACTGACGCCGTCACCTAAAAACCTTCCTAAAGTCATCGTCAGAGAAAAAATCACAAAACCAAAACCAGACTGACTTTCGGTAGCATGAACAACATCAAACAGAAATAAATTGCTCCAATGCTCCACAGCGCCTTCATTAAATAGAATAATAAATGCGATGATAGATAACCCTAACACAGGCTTGATGTGTTTAAATATAGGAGTGCCTTTTTTGCTGTTCTTTGGTAGAACCTCTTCTATAATATGTTGATAGTTCTTAGAGAAAAATAAGGTGGTAACGATGACCAGTGAAGACATTAACAACATGTGATAACTAGGGTTTGAAAACTGTGCTATTAAAAAACTACCTATTCCAGCGCCAATAAAACCTCCTAAACTAAAAAATCCATGAGCCGCAGACATAAAGTTTTGCTGGTCTCTTTTTTCTATAAGGGAAACTAGAGCGTTCATGGAAGTACCTGTAAAACCAGAACATATCCCAGTACACAATAAACTACCGCACAACACATAATAATTAGAAGCTAACAAGGGAAAATTAAAGCAGACCGCCAAAAGAAGAATTCCGATTTTAGTAGAACGGCCAATACCTATTTTCTTATTTACATAAGGAACAAAAGGGATAGAAAGCAATAAACCAAATGCCGTGAAAAACAAAGCGACACCTATTTGGGAATCGTTCAATTCAAATTTCATTTTGATATGTGGCACATACAATATCCACGTTCCTATTAAAATATTAACCGAAGAAAACACCCAAGAAGGTGCAAAATATCTTACATTAGAAAAAATAAGTAGAAGTGATTTCAACGGTCATTTTTTTGTGCAAAGAAACAACTAGAACTTTTATATAGGGTTATGTTTCTTAAGATGTTTTGATAGCGATAGAAAAATAATTTTCAGTGTCAATTCCTTTAATAACATCTAGGAATGGACAAGAGCTTTATAGGATTGTGAAACAGTATCCAAATACTGCAAGAAAGGTTTGATTTGCTTTTAGAATTACAAAATAAATCTTTTTTGTTTAGATTATCTTTATAGAAAATTAAACTATGAAAGAACACATAAAAATATACACAGGAACTTCCATTCAAGTAACTAGGTTAGCTTCTTTATTAGAAGAGCAAAAGATACCTTTTATTATTAAAAACCCTATAGAGTCAGGAAGATTGTCTGGCTTTGGAACTTCTGGGGAAAGTGTAGAATTATTTGTTTTAAATTCCGCTGTTGACAAGGCTCAAAAAGTGCTTGAATATTTTTAGATTTAAGTTTTAAAAATGTCTTTATCCAACTGTAAAGCAAAATTCAACACTTCATTAAAAAACACACTACAAACTATTTTGGTAGTGTTAAAATGGTATTGTTTGCCATTTGAATACATTAATTGATAGTGTTTTACTATAAATATCATCATACAGACGTAGCTTTTGATTTTAAATATCCCCATTTCCCATTAGTTACGAAGCTGCTTTTTTGCCTCAGCATTTTTTACTCCACACAACAAATTAGGAATAAAATAGGACTTGTTAAAAATTTCCTTTTGTTTGTGATTTACACCATGATCAGAATTTTAATGAATAATTTTACCTGATTTGAAAACTAAAAAAAACAACCCCAACTTCACTACTTGTCCAACCTGCAAAGGTCAAGGTAAAAAAAGCCAGCGCATACGCAAAAAGGCAAAGCTTGATTATCAACGAGCGCTAGGAGAATTTGAAAAAGCTAAAGGAAAAGATAGAGCTCCCGAAAAGCCTAAAGGACATTTAGTTCCCTGCTCCAATTGTAATGGTGCTGGATTGGTTGCAGCTACTACCCCAACCGTTCCGGATGTAGAAAACTACCCACATGTAGCGATTATAGGTGGTGGCATCGGTGGCGTGGCGCTTGCTGTGGCTTGTTTGCATCGTGGAATTCCTTTTACGCTCTATGAACGCGATAGCAGTTTTGATGCACGTTCTCAGGGGTATGGTCTGACGCTACAACAAGCGAGTAAAGCCATGGAAGGATTTGGTATTTTCTCCTTAGAAGAAGGCTTAGTATCCACAAAACACATCGTTCATACCACAGATGGAACGGTCATAGGCGAATGGGGAATTAGAAAATGGCTGGAATCAGAAGAAAACACCTATTCCAAACGTACCAATATTCATATTGCAAGACAATCATTGAGACACGCGCTACTCGACCAACTCGGTGGACGTAAGATGGTGCAATGGGAACATCAATTTATAGATGTTAAAGAAAGAGAAGGACAAGCTATAGAGCTCAACTTTCAAGTAAACGGCAAAGTAGAAACCACAAAAGCAGATCTGGTTGTTGGCGCAGATGGTATTCGCAGTTCCATTCGCAAATTGGTCATCGAAGAAGTTGTATCTCCATTGCGCTACTTAGATTGTATAGTGATTTTAGGAATTTGTCCTTTAGAGAATCTACAAGGTTTAGAGCACGGACTTCTAGACTCAGCTACCGTATTTCAAACGGCCAATGGTCAGGAACGCATTTATATGATGCCCTACGATTCTAAATCCATCATGTGGCAACTCAGTTTTCCTATGCTCGAAGAAGATGCAAAGAAGTTGAGTTCAAAAGGTCCTCAAGCATTAAAGGAAGAAGCTTGCCTTAGAACTCAATGGCACGACCCTATTCCGCAAATTATGGCAGCGACTTCAGCAGCTCAAGTTTCTGGTTATCCAGTTTATGACCGTGCGCTACTGGATCCAATAGTATTGAAAAAAGCAGCACAAATAACCTTAATAGGAGATGCAGCACATCCTATGAGTCCCTTTAAAGGACAAGGTGCTAATCAAGCATTGCTGGACGCACTAGCCCTAGCTCGTAGCATAACTAAAGGATGCCGACCACAAGCCAACTGGAAAGAAACGGGAATAAGAGAAAATGTGTTAAATGAGTTTGAAAAAGAAATGATAGAGCGCACGACTTCTAAAGTAAAAGACTCAGCAGCGGCGGCACAATTCCTGCATTCTGATGTGGCTCTTTATAAAGGTAATGAACCTAGAGGACGTGTTTTAAAGAGAAAGGATCCATAAATTAGTATACCGAACATCTATAAGAGAACCTAAATCAGAAGGTTTAAATTTGGCATTTACGTTATATAGTAACATCATTGTAAGTCAATTAAATGGGAATAAACAACATTTAATTTTAATGTGAATAAAATGAAAAAATAGTATACCCTTATTATCATAGCAGTACTTTATTCCTGCGGCGAAAATAAACCTGCTAAATAAATTGGATTTAAACTCAACAAAAATACGACCTCTTTAATTATCCTTGGAACCATACAAGATTCTGGTTCTCCAAACATTGCCTGTAAAAAGGATTGTTGCAAAAAATTATTCCATAGTCCCTATATACATAGACAAGTGGTGTCATTAGGTTTAATTGATAATGGGTATTCTAAAAAATATTTATTTGAAGCCACACCAGATATTCCAATACAAATGAAATCTCTTTTAACCAATGACATTGAAAACAAAAAGGAAATTGTTGATGGTATTTTTTTAACCCATGCACATATAGGTCGTTATACCGTACTTAGGTAAAAAAGCTAAAGATGCAAAAAACGCACCTGTTTTTGCTATGCCTAAAATAAAGAATTACCCAGAAACAAAAGGCCCTTGGGATCTTCTGGCTTCGCGTAATGATATAACGCTAACAAAGATTGAAAATAGCATACCGATACTTCTTACCCCTAAGATGATGGTGACCCCTTTTTTAGTACCGCATCGAGATGAATATTCTGAAACTGTGGGCTATAAGATTCAAGGAACAAAAAAAACAGCTTTATTCATTCCTATATAGATAAATAAGGAAAAAGGAACGAAAATATCATAGAAGGGATCAAAAAGGTGGCCCATGCTTTTATAGACGATACCTTTTACAGTGGCCAAGAATTAAATAATCGCGATCTTTCTAAAATTCCACATCCCTATATAACTCAAAGTCTGAAGTTGTTTGCATCACTTGATACCTCAGAAAAAAATAAAATCATATTTGTTCATTTCAATCATGCCAATCCTGTAATTAACTTAGAAAGCAAAGAAGCAAAAAATGTGATCCGTCAAGGCTTTAAAATTGCTCAAGTCAATAATGTTTATGAATTATAATTCCATCCATCCTATCTAACTAACTAACTAACTAACTAAAACATACAACTGCGCACATAGATACTTCGATGATCTACAAATAGTAAGCGTAGCGCAAATTTTTTAAAGAATAAAGCCTTTATCTCAACAATTCAATAAACAGAATAAAGACTAAGTTTTGGTATGGGATTTTCATACGTATTAAAGCACTACCAAAATTATAAGTAAGCTGGAACTAAGTAATTTAAAAAAAAATAACAAGGTTATAAACGCTATAATAAAGAACAACTACCTCTCATACAAATAGTTAAATTATATGAGTGCTGCTACTCCATTGAGATTCTACAAGGTTTTTAGGATTTGGCACGCTGGTTGATTAGTATATAATGTCGGTGCACAGAAGTACAGACAGTAAAATTTATAATTATGAAAAAGCTATTCACCCTAACACTTATTTTTCTCTTTGGAATTGGATTTTCAAATGCTGAAAAGACAGAAGACGATCGCATATACCGTAATTATACCAATACCTTTATTTTTAATCACGAAGGAATTGAGTTTGCTGTTTTTCCAGACGGTCAATTTGACTTCAACTACTTACAAGATAGAAATGGTGCAAACGTATTCATAAACACTGGAAACGCGCAAGTATCTTTTAATACAGGATACAACTACAACCGTTTTGTTCAATATGATACCTACGGTGCGGTGATCCAAATAGAGCAAATACCTGTGTTTTACGATTCTTATGGTCGTGTAAATCAGATAGGCAACGTATCTGTTTTTTACAACAATGGGTTTATAAACCGAATCGGTAATTTAAATGTATTCTATGGCAGACCTGGAATAATTGATCACCACAATGGATATATCAATTCATTTAATAGATTCTATGTATATCAGCCTTGGCACAACTATTACAGTGTCCCATTTGCAAATAGATGTATCGTTTACAATAATGCTTATAGAAATTCTTACTTCCCGATTCGTTACTCGTGGAATTACCATAGAAATTACTGGAATACGCCTACGTATTACAATGGGTTTTATTCAAGAGCAAATGTGGGACGTAATTTCTATAGACCTTATGAAAGGGTAAATTACAGAAGCTTTGAAAGAGGACGTCGTAATGCAAATGGCAGAGCGGTTGCTGTAAACGAAAGAGTTTCTAGAAGTAGAGAAAATATCTCAACAGGCAGAAGTCAAGTAACTAGAAATCGTCGTGGTAGAAGTGTTGCAACTACAACTAGAACATCAGGACGTAATACAACAGCTGTGAATAACAGAACTACATCTAGAAATAGTAGAAGTAGTGAAACTGTTCATACACGAAGTAATAGAACGCTAACCGATACTCCTAGAGCCACAAGAAGCTCATCAACTTCTAGAACCGTAAGCATAGGGAATAGAACTGCAGATCGTGAGGTAACTACAAGACCTAATAGGTCTAGTAGAAACACTAATGCTACCGTTGGAGAAAGAGAGAATCGTACAGAAAGAGCAACACCTGCAAGGTCGAACAGCAATACTTCTCCTAGTAGAAGTAACGCAACTACAAGATCAACACCTCGCAATACTGAAGCAGCAAGTTCTAGAGGTTCTTCTTCCAGAAATACCCGAGCGACAAGTTCCAAAGGGTCTTCTTCTAGAAATACTCAGGCAAGAAGTACCCAAAGTACTTCCTCTAATAAAAAAGCCAGTCGTGGTTCTAATTCAAGAAGCAACAAAAGAGGGTAGTTATAGGTTCTACTCTACTATAGAAAGCCGATCGTACTGATCGGCTTTTTTTTATGGCATGTATTTAGTTAGAATGTGATTGATCTCTGTAGAGAGTTTCATTTTATACACAGAGAATAGATAAATCAATGAAATCAATATGGATTTTACCGCGATGTTTGCCGCTGGATGCCATGAAAAATCCCAAAAGTAGAAAACACCTGTAATCCCTGCGATTAAGAATAGTGCATTCCATGTTTTTGACGTCCAAGGGTGGATGTTTAATTTTAAGAATACGTAGTATGCTTTCGCGAAAGCGTAACACAAATATGAGGTACACGTGGCAATAGCAGCACCTTGAATTCCAAATTCTGGAATCAATAACCAATTCAATACTACCGCAACCAATGTAAGAACCATTCCCATCCATAGCGTCACTTTATACAAATCACTATTGTAAAGAATCGCATTATTACTTCCCAAAATATTCTCAGAAAACTTAGTCAATGCAATAAGAAAAACAACAGGGACAGCAATGCGGGTCTCTGACGGCATCATTTGGTAAAACTCATTTAGATTACAAATAATGATTACTAATAAAAAGCCAGAAATAATGCTCAAATTAAGGGAGCTGCGTTTATACAATCCCTCTACTTCTTTCATGGAGTTTGAATTGAAATGACCTGCCGTTAATGGATGTGTTATTTGAGCCATACCTCTCGCTGGCACCGCAATTACAGTCGCAATAAAAACCGCAATACCATAATAGCCTATTTTATCAATAGCTACATATTGATTCAACATAAACTTATCCAGATCTATCAAGGCCGTAGAAATAGAACCAGCGATAATCATGTACATACAGTAATTAAAAATTTTACCTCTATGAGGCAATTTGCCTAAATGAAACTTAGGAAAATAAGTCTTCAATGCGATACTCATCATTAAAAAGGCTCTCAACCCATAAATCAAAATCAAACTATAAATAAACTGACTCTGGTTGATGACATCCTTAGCAAGTAGTAAAAGAGCAACAGTAGCGGCAGCGCGATAAAAAACTTCCTTAAGAAAATTACCAGCTATCGTTTTCATGTGCACTTTAACCCAAGCATAGAAGATTTCAAAATAAGCTTGAAAAATAGCGACGGTCGGGATGCACCATAAATAGGTTCCCGTAATGGTATTCCTACCAGAAATATAGGCTGCAACAGGCTCCTGAGCTACATATATAAGTGCTATAATTGGAATAATTATAAACAAAGGCCACAACAACATTTGAGTTAAAAAAGCGTCTCGCTGTTCTTTAGTGGTATAACTCGAATAATATTTTACAATTGTATTGTGAATCCCGAAAGACATCAATGGGAAAAATAAAAATGCAGACGATAAAATATAATTCCACAGTCCGTAATACTCATCGGTAAGATAAACCTGTGCGAGTATAAGCACGTTAAAAGCACCTAAAAGAAATCCCAATCCTGTGATGACTAGGTTCCAGCCCGATTGTTTGATAACTATTCCCATACAAATTCTATTGTTTTGGCAAGGATTTGAGTCAAATGAGATCTGTGATAACGTTCTATCAGATCGTTAGAATGGCTATTGTTTCTTCCTGTTTTATAAAGATCATACAAGTAATTGATGTGCTTTTTTAATGCCGTTTTCTGTTGGTAATTAAAGTATTCTCCTGAATGTGTATCGGTGAGGAGTAACTCTATATCAGCACCTCTAGGTCCTATAGCTACCACAGGACGACGACTTGCAAAATATTCAAAAATCTTACCTGGTATGATAGCTTTCGTCTCTTCAGAGTCGATTTCTATGAGCAATAAAGCTTGCGCCTTAAACATCAATTCAACAGAGGTATCGTGAGAAACATAGCCTTTGTGATCTACGTACTTTTCTAGTTGAAACTTGTTGATGCTTTCTAAAATTTCATCACTGACATTACCGGCTAGCTGCAATTGAAAATCGGCTGTAAAGTCTTCAGATTCTCTACAAAGTTCTTGAAGAGTTTCCCATAAAAATAGCGGGTTGCGATCTGATAAGAGTGTCCCTATATGAGCAAGAGTAAATTTCCCTTCTGGTTGATGAGTTCTTGTATTAGGCTTCATATCATAGCCATTGGTAATCAATTGAAGAGGTGTTGCTGTTTTTAATTTGAATTCCTTACCAGTATGTGGACTGGTAACAATAAGTAAATTTGCCGTATCTAGTACTTCTTGTTCTAAATCAACATGTCGTTTTTGAGCGCGTTCTCCTAATTTTAAATCTTTGTGATAGCCTATAGTAGTCCATGGATCACGGAAGTCTGCCAGCCATTTTATCGATGGAAGTAGGGTTTTTAATTCCCTGCCTATCAAATGAACAGAATGTGGTGGGCCTGTTGTAATGACGGTACATTCTCTATGTTCAGAAAGAAAGGGCTCTACTGCTTTTAACACGTGATGCTTCCATCCTACTCGAGCGTCTGGAATAAAAAAATTCCCACGCAACCAGACCATAGCGCGCTCTATAAAACTGGCTTTTTTATTTAGGATACCGCGTTGTAGGTTTTTAGTACGCTTTAGCGAAAGCTTGCCTGCCATCCTACTAGGCTCCTTAATCTTAACTTTTATAAGATTGATGTTTTGTGGGATTTCCTCTAAAAGTGATTCGTCTAGCACAGGATAATCAGGATTTTCTGGCACTACTACAGTTACATCATAACCGTTTTGAGGAAGGTATTTTGCAAACTTTAACCAGCGCTGCACGCCAGGCCCACCAGCTGGTGGCCAATAATAACTGATAATCAAAACTGGCTTTTTCAAAGGCTCTGCTTTCTTTTAAACACAAAAAACAAACCACCCAAAACTACTAAAAGCAATAGAATATTACTGATCAACATAATTGTAGATCCTATTTTCACCACGTCTGGAACAAACTTAAAAACAATTTCATGCTGTCCAGCGGGAACTTTTAAACCTCTCAACGCATAATTTACTTTTGCAATAGGTGCTTCTTTCCCGTCAATAGTGGCCGTCCATCCATGCGGATAATATATTTCTGAAAATACGGCTAGTCCTTCTTTTGAATTAGTACTGGTATAAGTAAGTTCTTCCGTTTTGTAGTCTTTTAGAGTTATAGAAGCAGTTGCGTCTTTGTTCGTGTTTTTAAGTCCTATACGTTCTTTTTGGTCTTTAGTAATGATAGCTAGCGAGTCTCCGTTAAGCTCTTTTAAAGCTAAGATTTCCTTGTTCTGATCTGCTACCGTTAGAAGCTCATTAACAAACCAAGCATTTCCTAATTGAATAGGATTTTGCTGCGCCACAGACCCATTTTGAGTTTGACCTAGGATATATTTAGTATTGAACATGGCTAGAATCTCTAATTGCTCGCGAGTAATTCCTTGTTCTTCCGCAAAATAGAAATTCATCAAGTCTTGAAACCTTCTTGGTTTTGCGCCATGATACCCACCGAAGGCGTTGTGAAAATAGGCTGCTCTACCACTATTCACAGGATCTGTTATTTGATCATAAACTCTAAAATGTTCTTTGTCTTGAAGTACAACTTCGTCTGCAGGAGTTTTTTCAAAAGCAAATTCATAAGCTCTTGCAGTCACATAACTATCTTCATCTATATAGTTGCTGTTAAAACTTATCAAATCAAATAGAATAACCCCACCGCAAACAGCTAACACTGCTGTTTCTTTAATTTTTTCAAGAAGTAACAAATACAAGGCGGCACAAATCAATCCCACATATAACAATGCTTTAAAAGCATCGCTCTGGATCATAGAAAAACGATCAGCTTTTAATGCGTCCACGTATCTAGAACCCAATTGAGGGAAATCTAATAAGTATTCATCAAAAGGACCCGTAAGGTTGAATAGGTAAGATCCTGCAACTGCAATAATTAATAACAAACCGCCAAAACCTGCTCCTGCATATAATAATGCTTTCCGCTTTTTCTCCAGCGTGGTTTTTTTACTGAATAATTGCCACAACCCTACTGCTGCGAGGATAGGTACACAAAGTTCGATAATAACTTGTATAGAAGTTACGGCTCTAAACTTATTGTAAAATGGAACATAGTCAATGAATAGTTCTGTCAACCAGCTCAAATTTTTACCATAAGAAAGTAATAAGGCCAAAAAGATAGCTGTCAGTGTCCACCATTTTAATCTGCCTTGTATTAAAAATAGCGCCAAAAGCGCTAGGAAAACAACACTTACTCCTAAATAAGCTGGGGCCTCTACAATAGCCTGATTACCCCAATATTTACGCTGACTCATGGAGACCAGTTGATTGAGATACCCTAAATCTTCTTCGCTCATTTTAGAAGGATCTATTTTGGAAAGTTGGGCGCGGCTTTGACTGTTTTCATCATATACTTCACCGCTTCCACCACCGGCAAACCTCGGCAAAACCAGATTTATACTTTCTGATAGTCCATAACTGTAATCCGTAATATAATCGTAATCTAAACCTGATGTTTTTGTTAGGCTTTTGCCTTGAGCATTAATAGTCAAGTTGTTTACACCACGGGTACTTTCTTTTGAATATTCATTAGTAGCTAGCAAATTTCCAGCGTTAGTTCCCAAAGCAAGAACTACGGCGGCAGTCATGATGCCTATAGATTTAAAATAATGAGGAAGCCTATTTTTTCTAACCGCATCAATCAGATAAGCAATACCCATAATTACCACTGTAAGAAGCAAATAATAGGTCATTTGTGGATGGTTTGCCTGTAGTTCTAGTGCCATGGCAATAGCGGTAAGTATAAAACCTAATAAGTAACGTTTCTGAAATACTAGAATAATACCACTTAAAACTAATGGGAAGTAAGCAATAGCATGAGCTTTTGAATTATGTCCCGCACCTATAATAATGATCAAATAAGTAGAAAAACCAAAAGCAAGTGCACCGAGCAATCCTATTTTCCATTCCACTCGCATAACGAGCATCAATACATAAAAGCAAGCAAAATATAAAAAAAGATAATCTGCTGGTCGAGGTAAAAATCTCAATGCCCTGTCCAGTCCATCAATAAAATCGTAATCATATCGTGCACCCAATTGATACGTAGGCATACCTCCAAAGACGGCGTCTGTCCAATAAAGTTCTTCACCAGTCTTTGCCCTGTGATCTATAAGCTGTCGTGCGTTACCTTTATACTGAACGATATCACTCTGGTACAACTTTTTACCACTCAATACCGGATTGAAATAAGCCAGAGATGCGACTATAAATACCACAAAAACAACTATGTGTGGCAGTATTTTCTTGAAATTAAAATTCATGAAAGTATAAAATAGATGAATGAGGGAAATTAATCAATTTCCTCAAAGTCGATGTACTCACCTACCTTTTTCTTTTCATTTGATTTTAAGGGTGCTGTAGCGGTTGATTCCTTAGGAGCCCGTTTTTCTGAATTTTGGAAAGGATTATGTCCCTCTTTAAAGCCAGCACGTTTTTCAAAACTCTTCTGAATACGCTGTAAAGCTTTCATTCCTAACCATTTGATAATGGTCTTTCCAAAATACCTCCACAGTACCCTTATGGATACTACGGTGATCAAAATAATTAATAATGTCTCTAAAAATTCCAAATAATAATTTTTTATGTAAAAATAATAAGTCTACCTCACGTTACTCTATAAGAAATATTAAATTTGATCTAGAATACCACCACATGAAATTCACATATAAAATAGTTAGACTGCTTTTAGTGCTGATTGTTACACCGCAATTCATACAGGCTCAATATACAGAAACAATCAACACGAATAACCCAGGAAGATCACAAGGTGCCTTTGCCGTGGGTAACGGTGTTGCACAATTTGAAGGTTCTATCTTTTACCGAGCTGAAGAACATAAATTACAACGATACGAGCGTGATCTTACAGGAACTAGCTTTCAATTGCGCTATGGAGCAGTGACTGAAAGACTAGAGTTTTCTATTTTCGGAAATTACAGTCGCGTGAATCAAACCGACTATAACGGTTCTGTTTCTACCGATATTTCTTTTGGTAATTTTTCTAGATTTACACTTGGAGGTAAATACTTAGTTTTTGATCCTTTCAAGTTTTTTGGAGAGAAAGAAGTTAACTTGTTAAGCTGGAAGGCAAACAATAGGTTGACCTGGAAAGATCTTATTCCTGCGGTATCTGTTTATGCAGGGGCAAACTTGGATTTTAGTGAAAATAATTCATTGACTCCACCAAATGATGCTATTGTTTCACCGAGAATTGAATTGATCACACAAAACAATTGGGGACGCTGGGTATTTGTCACTAATTTAGTTGCCGATAGAATAAGCACTGATTTTCCTTCTTACGAATTGTTACTAACTATGACACATAGCATCAATGGTAAATGGGCGGTTTTTGGAGAATATCAGGCTATCAAATCTGATTTTTATAGTGATGATCTAGCACGCGGTGGTCTTACTTATTTAGTTAGCAATGACTGGCAGGTAGACTCTAGTGTTAGCTTTAACTTTAAAGACACTCCTACTGTATTTCAGGTCAACTTAGGAATGTCCTACCGACTAGATTTTCACAAGGATGCACCTATAAAGCAAACTTCTGACTGGAAGGGCGACGGAAAGAAGGAAAAAAAGAAGAAAAAAAAGAAAAACAAACTCAATCTTGAAGAAGAAGAAAACGGCGGACTATAAATTATGATTGAAGTACGTAAAATAGAATCCAAAAAGGATATCAAGAAATTTGTCCAGTTTCAAATGGACCTGTATAAAGATAATACATACTTTGTACCACCTATTATCAAAGATGAACTAGCTATTTTTGATCCGGATAAAAATCAGGTTTTCAAAAATGCAGATTGCTGGATGTTTCTTGCTTACAAAGAAAATAAAATAGTAGGTCGCGTAGCAGCTTTGATCAACCATATAGAAATTGACGAGCAGAAGAAAGCAAAAATGCGTTTCGGATGGTTGGATATGATCGATGATATAGAAGTTACCAAAGCCTTACTTAATGAAGTAAAAAAAATAGGTCAAGAGAAACAACTAGAATTCATGGAAGGACCAGTAGGTTTTTCTAATATGGATAAAGCTGGATTGCTTATTAAAGGATTTGAAGAACTGAGCACCATGATTACCTGGTACAATCATGCTTATTATAAGGAGCATATGGAACAACTAGGTTATGTAAAAGCCACAGAATGGGTAGAGTTCAAATTTAAAACTCCCAATCCTATTCCCGATAAAATCAACCGTTTTGCTGATATTATAGCACAACGGTATCGTTTAAAATCACTCCGATTTAAGACGACTAAGGAGATTTTACCTTATGTAGATCAAATGTTTGATTTGTTGAATAAAACGTACAGCAATCTCGTCAGTTTTGTCCCTATACAAGATTATCAAATTGAGCTGTATAAAAATAAATACGTGCCCTTTATCAATCCCGACTTTGTGGAATTAGTTGTTGATGAGAGTGGAAAACTAGTAGGATTTACGATTACTATGCCTTCTTTTTCTAAAGCGTTACAAAAAGCAAATGGAAAGTTATTCCCCTTTGGTTTTATACACTTACTTAGGGCTAAGAAAAAAAATACAGATGCTGCTTTTTACCTTATAGGAATAGAACCCGAGTATCAAGGTAAAGGAGTTACCGCGATGATTTTTAGGAATATTATCCAAAACTTCATGAACTATGACATTACAAATTGTGAAACTAATCCAGAATTAGAGGATAATCTCGCGGTACAGGCGTCTTGGAAAAATTACGACCCTATTCTACACAAAAGAAGAAGAACCTATCGCAAGGATCTTTAAACTAACGACCGCCTTCTTGACGACTTACCGATATGCTCCCGATAAATTTGGAAGATTTTCCAAGCTCTCAAAGGTGAAGTTTCTTGCAAGTAGTGCATGTACCCATTCAATTGGAGCGAAGGCAATGCGCAGTGCTGGTCTATAAGTAGCAAACGCATTCATTTATCGGTGTTTATTTATTCTGAATTTATACTGGTAACAGATATCTAATATGTTCCATGGATTCCAGATAAATTTGAAACGAGAAAAACTAAAAATTTCTGTTGCCTAATCCTACTTGAAACATAAAACTTCACCCATACTTAAGTTCAAATAAAAAATTGAAAACGGATGCTGGCAATTTCCGTTCTACAACTCTAACGGGTGCAAAACCCTTAACAGAACAAAGGTTTGAAATCTAGTTTGATGAAAACAGAAACTATAAACTGGGACGGAGACTACAACCCAAACTGAGAACTTAAATTTTGTAATGTTATCTTTGCACGAGAGACTCAACGACCAAAATTTTCTATGAAACTGACCTTACAACTCGCTGGTATTTACAATCTTATTTGGGGTGCTTGGGTGGTTCTTTTTCCCAACCATTTTTTTGAACTGGTAGGCATGGAACCCATTAATCATCCTATGGTATGGCAAGGAATGGGAATGGTGATAGGCGTCTATGGTTTAGGCTACTGGTGGGCGAGTTACAATCCTATGAAACACTGGCCTATCGTTGCTGTTGGATTCCTAGGTAAAATCTTTGGACCTGTAGGGTTCTTATTCAATTACTTTCAAGATATTGTCCCTTTTGAGTTTATATATACACTGGTTACAAATGACTTTATATGGTGGATACCCTTTTTCTTAATTCTCAAAAAAGTGCATACTGATTATAAATGGAAACTATCTTAAACAGCACGTTTTCCCAACAACTTCGATGCTACAAACTAAGTAAATACCTTTAAGAGCAGCAAACTGCCTTTTTAATCATTTCGAATTTCAATTCATAGTAAACAAAACACGATTCAAATCAAAATCTTAATGAAGAAAAAAGCACTGTTATACAGCTTTATCACCCTCTACGCTATAGCTGGAGTCTTGCATTTCCTTATACCAGAGGTGTATCTAGAGGCTATACCAGACTGGCTAGGTAATAAGATGCTTGTCAATTACACCGCAGGAATTGTAGAGATTAGTGTGGCACTACTCGCCTTTTATTCTAAGACTCGTAAAATTGCAGGACTACTAACTATCGCCATGCTCCTAGCTTTTACTATTTCACATGTCTATTTTTTACAAAATGGCAGTTGTGCAGGAGATTTTTGTATTCCTTCCTGGATCGGTTGGATGCGATTACTTATCATACATCCTTTACTGATATTTTGGGCATGGAAAATATCGCGTTTATGAGTTTTTTAGATCTTATTCAAGTCCTTATAGACTTTGGCCTAGTGGTCCTGATAGGAATGGTACAAATTATTATTTACCCCAGCTTTCTATACTATAAAAGTGACTCTTTACGTACATGGCACAAAATATATACCGGTAAAATTACCCTAATTGTTGCGCCCTTAATGATTGCTCAATTAGGACTAGGAACTTTTTTATTGATAGATAGAAGTACGTTTTCAATAGTCGAAGTTTGCGCTCTAGTAGTAATTGCCGTGAACTGGCTTTTGACCATGTTTATATTTATACCGCTTCATGAACAGATTGATAAGACCCCTGAAGACCGCAAGGTGCAGCATCAACTAGTGCGGTTTAATGGAATGCGTGTCCTATTATTTTGTTTGGTGTTTTCCCTTCATTTTATAGCAATTTTAATACAAGATAATTCATTATTTGATGGAAATTAAATCAGGTGCTCTGAGAGCAATTTATCGCTAACTTAACACCATTCCAATTCCAATAGCTTGAGGATGTGTTAGCTGATTTAGGACCCTTCTATAAAAAAAGTTTTCTCCAAGGAGGTTTTGTAGCTATCAGGTATTTTGATGGGTATTCCGCTTTCGCGAAAGCGGAATACGCATACGTAAACAGAATGGCTTTTTAACCACAACCCTTAAGTAGCTATCCTTGGACGACTTTTTATTGCTGGTGAAGTCATTCTCCTAATCGCAAGACAGGACCGTATTTATACAACCTTCTACGACTTAAAGATCTTTAAACTATACCAGCAGCAATGTTGAATTTTAAGGCAAATGGAACTGGAGGTTTTTATTCATAAAACTAAATTTTTACCTCAATTTAAATAACGGTTTACTTGCTTGAATACGGTTATGGGATTGTTTTATAACAATTAAATAACAGTTTTGTAATAAACAGTGTAACCAAATCATAGGTATACCGACTTATATAATGTAGCACAACTCGCTCTATTACTAGTCTGATAAGCTGTCAGTAAAAGTTGTTTTGGTATGATTTTTGCTATGCTAAATAAGGTCTGACAAAAGCTGTCAGGTAATTAATTTTTAATCTTTATTATTTAAATGAGACAACTCAAAATCACCAAACAGGTTACAAACCGTGAATCAAAATCGCTGGATAAGTACCTACAAGATATCTCTAAAATTGATTTAATCACTGCAGAGGAAGAAGTAGAACTGGCACAGCGCATTAAGAAAGGTGATCAGAGAGCTCTTGAGAAGTTGACCACTGCAAACTTACGTTTTGTGGTATCTGTTGCAAAGCAGTATCAAAATCAAGGGCTTAAGCTTCCCGATCTAATAAATGAAGGTAACGCCGGACTCGTAAAGGCTGCCAAAAGATTTGATGAGACACGTGGTTTTAAATTCATCTCCTACGCGGTATGGTGGATACGCCAGTCCATCTTACAGGCACTAGCAGAGCAGTCACGTATCGTGCGTCTTCCATTGAACAAGATTGGTTCCATTAACAAGATTAACAAGGCTTTTTCTCATCTTGAGCAATTGCACGAGCGTCCACCATCTCCAGAAGAACTTGCAAAAGAACTGGACATGACGGTAAGTGATGTAAAGCAATCCCTCAAGAATGCAGGACGTCACGTGTCCATGGATGCTCCTCTTAAAGAAGGAGAAACTTCTAACCTTTACGACGTTGTACGTAGTGGTGAGTCACCTAATCCTGATAGAGAATTGATGCATGAGTCTCTTACCCTAGAGATTACACGTGCGTTAGAAACGCTATCTCAAAAAGAAGCAGACGTGATTTCGCTTTACTTCGGTATTGGAAATCAACAACCTATGAGTTTAGAAGAAATCGGTGAAACCTTTGATTTAACTCGGGAGCGCGTGCGCCAGATCAAAGAAAAAGGAATCAAAAGATTGCGTCAGAATTCAAGAAGTAAAATCCTTAAATCATATTTAGGATAGTCACACTATTTAAAACTATTTGTAAAAGCGCCTCTTTAATAGAGGCGCTTTTTTTGTGCCTTGTTGTTAGGTATAGCATTGCTTTTGTACAAGATAGGAATATACCTGATTTCGATTCTACACGGCATGCATAACAACAATGTAGCATTCAAATGGGACAAGTAAAAAAGTTAGGGAGTAAGCTTAACTTTGTAAAAAAAAAAGTTGACAAATCCTTTATCTATATTCCTTCCAGATTCCCCATTAAATCACTTTGACCTATTACATGTTACCGAGCTGGGAGAAGTCTCTAGTAAAAATATGATTTATCATATTGAATTGGCAGAAAAGAATGATCTACCTAAAGGTCATAATAGGCTTAATTATGAGTCTAAAGGCTTCTATCCTGAAAAGACCATTCAAGATTTTCCTATACGTGGTAAAGCCGTTTATTTGGTTATTAAACGACGTAGATGGCGAGAGAAACAAAGTCGCATAGAGATTAAAAGTGATTATTCATTTACGACCGAAGGTTCAAAATTAACCATTGAATTATCGGATGTTTTAAAAGATACAGGTCGAGACCCGAGAAGATACTATAAGTAATATAGCGAGTTATTACGGTATTCAACCTGATTTATTAAGACGGCATTATAAGAAAAAAGTAAGCGGTTTTAAAGAATGGGATCAATATATTCATGCTGAGCAGTATCTGATTTACCCAGAGAATATAGGATCCTATTTATCGATAGACAAGGTAAGTTTGTCTAAAGGAGAACTCTACACCTTTGTGACCAATAAGAATGGAAATGGTAAAAAGAAAACTTTAGTAGCCTGCATTAAAGGCACTAAAAGTCAAGACATCATTGATGTTATCTCTAAAATCTCATTAGAAAAAAGAAAGTTAGTAAAAGAGATAACCCTAGATATGGCTAACAATATGCAACTTGCCTCACGGATTTGTTTTCCAGAAGCTTCTCTAGTCACAGACCGATTTCATGTAGTAAAACTAGTTATGGATGCGCTTCAACATGTACGAATAAAGTACAGATGGAATGAAATCGAAGCAGAGAACCAAGCTGTTCAAATAGCCAAAGAGCAAGGTCAGAAATATATTCCTATACTCTTAGAAAATGAGGATACACCAAATCAATTATTAGCTAGAAGCAGATACATTATTGCTAAAAAAGAAAACCAATGGACAGAAAATCAGAAGCATAGAGCCCTATTATTATTTAAAAGGTATCCACTTTTACATAAAGCACATAAGCATACTTTCGAGTTTATAAATATATGAGCAAACTACAAAACAACTAGCTAGAAGGATGATCTTAGCATGGATAGAGAAAACTAAGAAGATAGAAATTAAAGAATTTAATACCGCGCCAAACAGTCTTAACTATCACATGGAAACGATTTTAAACTTCTTTACAAATAGAAGCACTAACGGTAGTGCAGAGTCTTTTAATGCAAAAATAAAACTCTTTAGAGCAAATCTAAGAGGGGTTGCCGACACTAAATTCTTCCTCTTTAGATTAGAGAAACTTTTTAGCTAGTCCCCAAGAAATACATGTGACCCATTAAAACGGCACATAAATAATAAATTACGCAGTTTTTGATTGCCTATTTTATTTATTCGAGGGCGTCCTTTTACACTACTACCACTTTGCCTAATCACTGGTGTTAGACCAGCGTAACTGCACAGTTCTGCTGCACTTGTGAACCGATCAAAACCACCTGTTAAAACCACTAACATAAT